>FWWL01002723.1_pt1 | contig 35047 bp, 48 predicted proteins | sample 2228331 | NCBI WGS metagenome assembly FWWL01 (sample SAMEA103939775, study PRJEB20133) | metagenome
TGCTTGAGCGACTCATCGGTGATTGGCTCGTAGCCGTTGTCCATGTTGCGAACATTCATGCGCACGTTCGCAATGCAAACCCGCTCACGCCACTGCAAAAAGCCTGTGGCGGAAGCCAGCGACAACGGCAGCAGCACCAGCGCCGCCCACCACGGCGCGTCAGTCGTCAGCAACCAGGTCAGCGCAAGCAAAGAAAGCAACGTCCCCAAGATGCCCACCGTTAGCCGCTTGCGTCGCTCACGCGGCCCGATGTTGGCACAAGCAATTTGCATCAATTTTTCGTGAAACTCTTCACAAGTTCTTGCGCCCAATCGGGCGCATAATACGCCGCCAAAGCGCTCACGAACCGCTCCTCACTCTCGCCTACCTCCCACCCATGTCCCCGCGCCCACATGTACGCCGCCATCAACAACGCAGGACGCGGATCAACAAACTCGTCAAAGTCTATGTCCACCACCGCAGCGCTGCTAATAGACCAGCGCCGCCCCAACACCCGCGCTACTCCAACCGACGGCTCTATCCCCGCGTCCAATGCGCGACACACTAACCCAGCCACCACTAACTGCATTGGACGACTCCTTAACCTCTCACACAACACATACAATCGCTCTAGCCACTCACGCGACGCACGCACCACCCAATACCGCCGCTCTACACGCCCAACGCGCTCCTCACCAACTAACTTCCCCAATGCCCACGAATTCGCACGCCTCAATACCTCCGCGTCCACCCCCTCCAATACCTCTCTGACCACCCCAGCCATGCTCTCACCACGCGCCATCGCCAACGCCACTGCCACCTCCCGCACCTCCAACGGCAACCGCATCACACTCCACTGCCTCCTCACCTTCGCCATCGGGGCAGGGAACTCCAACGGCTCGCCAGCATTGATCCGCTCAATCACCCACCTCACAAACTCGCTCGCCCGCGGCTTCAAGCCAAGACTCCGCGCCGCAGCAGCCATCCTCCTCAGCACAGGACTCGGCAACAACAGTCTCCTCTTCATGACGCGAATTGTATCACAATGCAATTTTGTGAACACGACGACGCGGAGGTGCGCATAGAGGTCTTCGAGGTCTGCGAGGTCTGCGAGGTTTTTATTATATACGTATTTTTTGTATTTGTAAACATACAATTCTCCGGTATAGTCTTATATTTAACGCGCGCAAGTCGAATTGGTAAATATAAAAAATAAATGATTATACCAAATATGTTTACAAATACAGAAAAAAGCATATAGAATAAAACCTCGCAGACCTCGCAGACCTCGAAGACCTGGTGGCAGGCGTGAGCTTTCCATCCTGATCCAGCGCTTTGCCGTGCGGTGGTGCTTTTTCCTGCTGGTTGCGGCGGCGTGCGCGCTTTATGCTTTGATCACGATAGGTGCAACGAGCGCGGGCTGGCTGCGCTTTCTCCTGGTCTTGGTAGATGTATGTGTGAGGAGGTTTTGTCATGGGCAAGCCTTGATGGTCTTAAATGCGGGGCGTGGCGCGCCATGTAAAACGGTTTACTTTGCGATTTAAGGGGCTTGTTTGCGGATGTGCGAGTGTTTGGTGCTTAAGCTAAAAGTAAATCGGTTTACTTGCGGTTTAGGGCGCGTTTTTGTGAAAGCATGACTGAACCGTTTTACACGCTTTTGCGCGGGGTAGTGTGTTGAGTTGCGGTTGTGTCGGTCACGTGCGCAAACACGCGCGGGGCTGCTGTTAAACCGATTTACTTTGCGATTTAAGGCACTTATTTGCGGGGATGCGTGGTTTGGGTTTTTAGGCTGCGTCTAAATCGGTTTACAAAGCGTTTTTGGGCTACGGCGCGCCTGTGTCAGTTACTTCGGCAACTGCTCTGCTACTTGATATGGCGTCAATGCATTCAGTCACACCGTCTTATGGGCTACGGTTACAATTGTGAGCATGATGCACGATGATGCTGAGATGCTGGCTGATGCGATGATTTTGACGCTTTTGGCGTCGGATGTGAAAGCCGATGATGGTGTGTGGTTTGACAACAAAACTGGGAAGTGCAAAGTGTTGCGTTTCAGAAGTTACGTGCCGATGAGAGATGGCATTTATTTGGGTGAGATGCGCGACATCAGACAATTTGCGCGCGATTTAGGCGTTGACCTGCGCGCTCCCCGGCGCGGGCACATGGTGGCGCTGGCGGACGCTTACCTTGAGCGGTTAAGGTGGCGCGTAATGGAGGGCGGCGTCAAGTACGTTGTTGTGCGGGATGCCGAGCGGCAGGTATGGCTGATGTGGTCGGAGCGAGGCGGGCGGAGACGCGATCTGGTTTTTGGTGAGGCGTCAAGCGCGGGAGATGCTGCGCTGTTATTGGTGCGGGACAGGCGTGCTGTATACGGCTTGCGCGGCAGCGCGGCTGACCTGGTAGCGCAGTACCTGGTCATCATGAAAAGTGACAAAGCGGAGATTCCTGTTGAGCACTGAGAGAAGGGTGGTAGGGCAGGTTTTTAAGAATGCGGGGGCTGCGCTCGTGATCGAAGGGGTTGGGGAAGACCTCCCCCGATGACCCAAAAGGGTGGTAGGGCAAATTTTGGCGAACGTGGGGGCGTTTCGCGCGTGATAGGTGGGGCAATAGTGTGTCCCTGCGGCTTGCGCGTGCGCGTTTTGCGCGTGCGCGTTTTGCGCGTGCGTGGGCGTGGTGCGCGCGTGCCTGTTCTTACGCCATTCTTCTAAGTGATTGGCGCAAAAAAAAGGCGCGCTGGCTTAGGTCAGCGCGCCCGTGCCTGCTCCTTAGCTGGACGGAGGCACAAATTCCGCTTTTCCTCTTATCTCGATTTGCCGACCTAGCTCTAGGGCTAGATCGGGGCTAACTTTTTCGATGCCGCGCACTCGTGTGCGACTCATTCCCTATTCGTGCTTCGATCATCTCAAGCCTCCTTTGTCAAGTGTGCTCATATTATAGCACATTTTTTGGGTGGCAGAATATGAGAGATTTTTAAGGTTCTAAGCTGCTAAACTGCGCCACTATGATCAGCGCGCCAAGCCACATCGCCGCCAGTGCGCCCAGCCACGCGATCATCGGCACCGCCGACGCAGCCCATGCGCCTATCTGGCGCGCGCGCCAGCCCCGCCATGATCGCCGCGCGCCCGGCTCGCCATCAGGCGGCAAGACGACGCGGAAGCGCGCTAACTCGCGCGACGGCGGGAGCAGCGCTAGCGCCTCGCCCGGCATCGAAAGGGATTCGGCGCCCACCTGATCGAGGATCACGCGCGAATCTCGCGCGGATGCGACTGCCAGAGAGATGCGCGCGGGAAAGTTCGCCTTGATCAGCCCTGTCACCACGTCGGCGCTAGGGCGCTGGGTGGCGACGACCAGGTGAATGCCCGATGCGCGCCCGGCAGCAGATAGGCGCGCGACCAGGCGCATCGCCTCCTGGCGCCGCTCCCGATCGGGATGTAGCGCCAGCAGAGCCCACTCGTCTACCACGCAGCAGATGCGCTCGCCGCCCTGCCATCCCGTCGCGCCGATGCGCGCCAGCGCGCGATAGCGGCGCTCCATTTCGTCATGCAGCGCGGCGAGCATCTCTAGCGCTGCCTCATCATCCTGCGCTATCGGCGCGAGCAGCGCGGGATGATGCGCCCAGCGGAGCATCTCTATCCGCTTAGGGTCGATCAGCAATAGCCCCCAGCTCTTGCATTCGCCCAGCTGAGAGATGAGCGAATGCAAGAGGGTACTTTTGCCGCTGCCGGTGGTGCCGGCGATGAGCAAGTGGGGCATCCGCGCGAGATCGGCGCGCACCGGCGCGCCTTCCGGCGTGTACCCTAGAGTGATCATCGACTAGAGTGATCATCAGAATGGAACGGCGACCGTCAGACCGCCGAGCTCAAGCAATATGGGTGCGCCACGCGGGTCACGGCCGAAGCGCGGCCGGATCCCAACGCGCGCCAAGATTTGCGCCGCGCGCGCCTCCAGCTCGTCGGCGCGCCGCGCAAGGCGCTCTAGCTCGTCCTCGTCGCGCGCGGAGCAGGCGCGTTCGGCTTCGCGATGTAGGGCGCGCGCAAGCCTGATCAGAGCGACGCAGTCGTCGAGCGTCGCTTGCGGCGCTCGACGCGCCATCTCAAAAGCGAATCGCATCATTCGGTTGTATCCAGTAGCCATGCGCGTAATATAGCATATCTTGCTTATCTCGTCAAGGGGGCAGGGGCAATTTTAAGGTTTCCACGCTTAAAAGAGCGTGGCCCCATTGAAGCAAATCAGTTGGACATGCGCATCATCGCGTCCACTAGTTTCCACGCTTAAAAGAGCGTGGCCCCATTGAAGCTACAGGCGAGCCAACCTTAAAATCCTGCGGCCCCCCTTGACATCGCCGCCATAATATGCTATATTGGGTGTCATGAACGCAAACACCAAATCCCGAATGGCTATCACGCCCGCCATGAACGCCGAAACCAAAGAGACCATCCTAGCGGCGCTGAGCGCCGCCATCGCTAGCGCTGAGCGCGCTGGCGAGCCGTGGCCCGATGCCATAGACGGTATGCGCATATGTGGCTATAGGGTCGGGTGTGACGTGAAGTACCCTAGGTACGAAGACGGGTACTACGTCGCCAGCCTGCGACCGACCGGAGCTCGCCGATGGGAGTACGACATCCTCTACGCACCGCAGGCGCCGCAAGGGATGTGTATCGTGCCCGTCTCTGAGCGCGGATAGTGTATAGTATGTGGGCGTTTACCCGCATACTACGACTGGGCTGGCGCTGGTGGCGCCAGCCCACCCCCAAAAAGTAGGCGCGCGCGGTGGCGCGCCTAAACCGCGCGCTTTGACAACCAAGCGCGTTTTATGTCGTCTGCAATGTTAACCGTTTTACCAACCGCAATTCGCTTCATTTGGTCAATCTCGCTTGAGCAACCCGAATCCGTGCTTGCAGCGCAGGAGTGGTGGTTTTCGAGCGACAGCGGTGATTTGGCGTGTTACGACCGTGCGGGAGAGACGCTGCGTGTGACGCTGTACAAGCTTTTGCGAGGTGCGTACGTGTTGCTGGGGGAAACTGATGACGTGATGCAGTTTGGGTTTAAGCGTTTTGACGTTGCGCTTGGCAGCGGTCTTGAGGCGGTGCGATTCCTAAAAGAGTGTTTGCGTCGTGGTGGTGATGCAGACAAGTGGGCGCGGAGTTACGCGGATGAGATGAAGGTGTTGTCAGAAGTCAAACTCTGGCGCTGAGTTCATGATGTTTTGCGTTTCTGCTTGCGTTGCCTGTTCGTTTTCTGACGTGTTGCGCGGGCTGAGGAAGCGCACGGTATTTGCCACCAACTCGAAGCTTGCGCCCGTTGTGCCGTCGTGACGTTGATACAGTCGAGGCCCCCCTGTCTCAGGGTCAGTCACCAAACGACCTTCCACCAGCACTATTTTGCCTTTGCTCAGATATTGATTGGCGCTTTCTGCTGATTTGCCAAAGATGGAAACGCGAAACCAGGTCGTCTCGCGCTGCAGCTGACCGCTTTTGTCGTTCCAGGCGCGGTCTGTGGCGACGCTGATTGTTGTTACGGGGTCTCCGCTTGGCATGTAGCGCATTTCTGGGTCACGACCGAGCCTACCGACAATAACGATAGAGTGATACATAGCTGCATTGTACACCGTTATTATCAAAAAGTCTTGTTTTGTTGAATAAGGCATAGCCTTATTTGCGAGATGGAAAATAAGGGTGTAAAATGAGAGCAACGTGATGTTAGCCACGATTTGCTTTATGTTCGCGCGCATGTGCGGATTGTGCGGATGCCATGACTTTGTGAAGTATTTGCGGTGGAGGTTAGGGTATGAGCGAGATTCGCGCTTGGTATAGCGAGGGCGCCAAGCGACTGTGCAGGATGCGCAAGTGGGACGGTATATCGCGCAAGCTAGAAGTGCTTGCGATGCCGTTCTACTCGACAGACGCTTACAACAGTTACTTTTCGGAACGCACGGACATACAGCTTGACAAGATTCCCTACGATAAAATACCGGTGTATGATTATCATGGAATAGGTCAATCGATTGATGAAAAGCAGCCGATAGGATTTGTAGAAAGCATTGAAAAGCGTCCTGATGGATACTGGGCGCTGGTGGAGTTATACGAAGGGGAGCGGCAGGATGAGTTTTTGAGGGTGGCTGCGCGATGTGGATTATATGCAAGTGTCGGGATGTTACGTGCTGGCATGTATCCCGAACCTCCGCCGGGCGGTGTTTATCCTGAGCCGACGGAGATATTGCAAGCCCCGATTGTCGAATTGAGCTTGATTATCCCGAATGAAGAGAGGATGCCAGCAAACAGGGACGCCATTGCAAGGTTAGCGGAGGAAAGGATGTGTCAGAACTGTAGTGAACAAGGGCAACCAGGAGTTGCGAACATAAACGAGCTTGACGCATTGCGTGCTGAGCTTGAGCAGATGAAGAAGGAACGCGACGAGATGCTTGAGCAGATGCGGCAAATGCGTCGGGCGGATGCGATGAGACGCTTTGCGGGCATGGGTGTCCCTCAAAGCGTGGTTGATGAACTGATGGACATCTATGACGTGATGCCAGAAGGTTCGCAAGACAAGGTTTTTGAAGTCATCGGGCGCTTGCTGGATTACGCTGGCACGTCGCAGCGTGCTGCGCCGAAGTCGGAGGTGAGGCGTGTGGCTACGCAGCAAATTTACGATCAGGCGCAATTTGTTGAGCAGCGCTCGGCGAACAACGACGTGTTGAAGAGCGATTTAGAGTACATCAAGCGGCGAATGGGAGGTAAACATGCCCATCATTGACGATTGTGTAAATTGCCAATGCGCGCAGCGTTGTTGCTATCGCTACTGCGATTACGACGCGCTGCGTTCGCAAGGTTGCGGATGTGTCGAGAAGATTTTGGTGGTGGGAGAGCCGAATCAAGTGTTTCCGCGCGGCACGCCGTTGGCGCTGTTGAGCGACGGGACATACGGGATTTTTGATCCCAACTCGACGCAAACTGAGCGGACGCGGTTTGCTGGGCTGATCGCACGGAATTGGCAAACCGATGACAACGGTTACGGCATCTTCCAGGATGCGTGTCAGCCGCATTGTGGGCGTCGTGAGGTTGAGATGTTTTTGAGTGGTCTGTATTTATTGTCTGACCTAAACCTGACGGCGGATCAAGTGGCTGGGATAGTGGCACAGGGTGCTGGGCGTGTGTTAGGCGACGTGAACTCTATGCGCGGGTATCTGTATTTGTACTGAGGAGGTAAAGAAATGCCAATCGTTGTTCAGGATTGTCTGTATAGGAATTCGTATGAGTTTATTCAGATCGCCCGTGAGCTTTTGCAGACCACGCCCCCCGACATGGAAGGGTTGAAGCTGATGCTGGACGACAACCGTCCGCATGACGAGTATCGGCTGGTGCAGCCCCGTCCGTTTTACGGGCGCGTCGGTTGGCGTGGCATGAACGGCAACGTGCAGCATTCTCGCAGCCCCTTTAGCTACGAGGGCAACGTGTGTGTGATTCGTCCTGGTTACTGGTCGGAGTATCAGCAAGTTGACGAGGCGCAGATTCGTACCGTTGCGCAACGCGGCACACATTCCTCGCGATTTGATTTGATGGAGTATGAGCGCGAACTTTTGTTTGACATCTCCATGAAAATTCATGCGCGCAAAGAGAGCATGGTGTGGGACGCGCTCGTCAACGGATACGTCAACGAGCGAAACGATCAAGGCTTGGTGGTGTGGGATCAGCGCTACAAGATCATTCGTGCGCGATTCCGCATCAGTGCTTGTGATCGGAACAACTCCACGCCGTTGGCAGACCTTGCCACCATCCGCACGTGCTTGATCGGAGTCAGCGGTGCGATGTTTGATGCGACAGCCAAGATGTACGCGAACTCCCAGACTTGGGAGTGCTTGTTACGCAACACCAACCCACTGGACATCGGTCGCATGAGCCTGAGCGCTTGTTGTGATGCAGTGGGGATGCAGCGACTTGCGCAATTCTTTATCGCGCGCAACCTGCCGCAGCCCGTTGCGTATGACGGCTTTTGGATTGACGAGCAAGGGCGCACGCAGTATTACATCCCGACGGGCAAGATCGTGATGATCGGTCGGCGTCCGGACGGGCAGCGCGTGGGTGCGTTTTATCAAGCCCCTACCCTGTTGCAATGCGGCAACGACACGGAGGGAGGTCACGGTGGCTTTGTGATCAGGCAAGACAACGCATGTCCAGGTGACAGATTGCCGTGGACTGGTTCGCGTATGATCCGCTGGACGTACGGTCTGTACGGCATTCCTGTGATCGAGCATCCGACCAGCGTCGTCAGTATTGACACAGGGTGTGGCGACTGCCAGAACTGCGACATTGTGGAGGCTTGTGTGGTGGCATGAGCAAGCGAGGGCGTCCGAAGAGGTATCCTTACGATGACACGCGCTTTGTGGTGCGCGGCATTCTGCTTGTGCCGAGCGACCCTGAGAAGTACATCAAAGCTACAGAAGACGAAGGGCAAATCTTTACGGGCAAGCGGTTGCGTGAGCTTGGGTTCGACGTAGCCCGATTGATGCGCGAGGAATACGCCGAGCCTTTGGGAGGTGTTTTGTGAAGGACACGTTCAAGCTGTTTTTGCGCAGCACGCTGCGCAGCTTTGGTGAGTCGGTGGCAATGGCGGCGATGCGTCGCAGCGGGTTCACGCCGACATTTAGCAGCATGATGCGCAGAGGCTTTACGCCAATGACGACGCGCGGCAACCCTCGCAGAAGGATGCAGATGATGCAGACTTTTGCCGATCTGGACACGGGCGATGAGATGTGATTGGCGGTCTTTTTTGGGGGCGACTCTGCAAGCTATTCATCCATGTGTGGAAGGCATCATCGAGGGGAAAATTGATGATGCCTTCCGCATTTACAGGTGGTTAGCCTGCCAAGATGATTTTCTCAATTATCTGCTTGCCAGGCGTCACTTGTTGCAGGTGATCTACGCGCATTTTCTGTCTGATGTGGATTACTATCGCAGCATCACGCGCGACAGAGGCTACTACGACAGGGAACAGACGGCGCGGTCGCAAGCGCAATCGGTAAACGTCTCGAACGCGGCTTCCAGGTCGGACAGCGTGGGAAGGTCGCGCAGCGACGCTACACAGAATGGGGAATCGCTGACCACAAGCGAATCTAGCAACGTGGCGCAAGACACGTCGCGCGGGGAATCGCAGATGGACGACGTAGGATACGGGGGCACTCGCGCGTTGACATTTGGCTTTGCTCGCGCCACGCGCAGAGTGGCGGAATTGGGTGGCAGTCGCAGCTTGTCTCAAGGATTTAGTGAGAGGTCTGGCGCGTTTTGCAACCATTATGTTGCGCACCAACACGGCACAGGGCGAGTGGATTTTTTCTACTCGCGCTCTATCACCCTTAACGGTTCGTCGGAGATGCAGCGCGAGACGCAGCGTGGACAGTCCGACAGGCGATCCGCGACACGCGCGTTGAGCAGATATTCGGCACAAGGAGTAAGCGTTGCTCAGTCTGACACGCCGGCGAACGAAAACTTCAACTTTACGCGCGAGGTGATGGATTCGCGTTCAGAGAATCGCAGTGACGGAAGTCTCGTTGGTCGGTCTTACACCAACAGCGATAGCTACGAGCGTGGGCGTGGCACGTCATGGTCGTTGAACGAGGCGCGTGGGAAATCGGTCACGTCTTCTAAAGGTGACGCGAAGTCGGAGTCGGAAAGCAAAATGGATTCCAGCGGTTCTACCACCAGCACGCATCATGTTTTTGCAGAATCGCTTTCTCAACTGGCGAAACATGTCATGCAATTGATTGAAAACAACGAGCAGCTTATTGAGAAGCGCAAGAAAGACACGCGGAACAATTTGTTTGCGGCTGAATACTTGCGGCGTTGTGCACCTGATGGTTTTTGCCCGCTAACGCCGTTTGCATTTGTTGGGCGCAAAGGGGCTGATGTATGCATGGCAGGGTTGGCGTAGTGCTTGGTGTGTTGGCTGCGAGCACAATGGCGTACTTGTCAGCCAGTCACGACAGTCAATGTGGCTGTGAGTACGGACGTTGTGGCTGCACATTGCCAGGCACGCCTGTGATCACGCTTTCTGCGCCGACGCCGCAGATGCCGACGTTAATACCATATGCGTCACCGACGCGCATTGGCGCGACGCCTCCGTTTTTGGCGACTGCGACGTTGCCGCCCACATTGACGCCGATTCCTACAGTGACGCCGATACCAGAAGGAACGCCCAATGTGCCCACTGTGACGCCGGTGCCAACTGTGACGCCGATTCCGACGGCGACGTTTTTCCCGACGCCGACGCCAGGCACATTTGTGACCGACACGCCGTTCCCCACTCTTACACCAGAGTTTACGCCGACTCCAGGCAACACGGCTACGCCTGCTCCGACAGCGACGCCGCCGTCGCTGCCGACGGCGACATCAACTGCAACACCTATTCCGACGGCGACGCCGCCGTTGTGTGCGCCAGGTTTCGAGATACAAACGCAATTTTTGCCCACGCTGATCGTGCGTTACACCACGCCCCCGTTAGGATCGCCTAACGTTCAAGTTTTACCAAACATTGGCACAATCTCGTACATTGGGTATGTGAGTGGCGCGCATGAGTGGCAATGGACTTTGAGCTACTCTGGTTTAATTCGAATAGACGTGTACGACGGCACGACGTTTGTTGCGCGTTGCGAGGCGGTGATATGAAACTGACTGTGGCTGAAAAGAGCAAGATAGTGCTTGACCTGGTGGGCGCTGTAAGCGATGAGGTCAACACCTTGCTTGCGCAACACATGGAGCAAATTATTTGCGAGGGGGCTGCGATGGGGTGCAGTTATCCATTTGATTTGCTTTACTCACAGCTTGCGGCGATTGACCTGGCACTGGCGTGGATGGCGCGCAAGGTGGACACCAAGCGTGGTTACGGGGAAAGCTTGCGCAAGCAGCTTTCGCAGGCGCGCGGTTCGTCTGTTACCGTCGCGCACAGCGAATCTCAGGGCTGGACGTGTGATTGGGCGGACTCAAGTTCGTATAACACCTACCAGAACAATTCGGATTCATACTCGCGCTTTACTGAAACGCGCGACGGGCAAACATGGCGTTACTCGCGCACCGTGTCGTGGGATAGAGGCAGGTCTGATGGGTGGCGCAACGCTTTTGATCGCAGGCAAGGGCAGGATGTTGATTTTCGACAATCTGAGGGCGATTCAACTGACGTTGAGCGTTCCGTTATGCATTCGGTTGAGGGAGCTGGTTCTCAGATACAAAATCCGTATCACGAAATACGAGAACCAATACAGACACCGATTTTAGGATCGGTGCAGCAATGGCTTCGTGATAGAGCAAACGAAGTTCGCAGTGATCCTGTGTTTTCTTTTCTTGCCAACATTTTTGATGGGCTTGCCAATTTGCTGGGTGATCAAAATCTGGATGTGAACGATTTAAGCAGAGGATGTGGGATTACCCCGATCACTGGATGCTACAGCTTGAATGAAATAGATCGCGAATACCTTTGCCATTTTCCTGTGCTGCGCGACGGTTATCCGCTAACCTTTGATCCCGGTCCTGATTATTTTGCGACGGTGCTTTATAACCCCAACCTATACCGCAACTATTCAGCTTACACAGATGCGTCATACACCATCACGATACCGCTTATCATTGCTGCGTTGTCGTTCACAGTGCAATCGTCCAGCGGGTCGGAATCCGTGCCGCGCAGTGGAAGGAATTATCAATTTAACTGGGAAAGCGGCGATGCGTACAGCCGCACTGAGCGCAGCGCTAACTCAATCGACGAATCAGTCAGCGAAGATCGCGCGCGTAGCGATTATCAGAAAGACGCGCACTCGCGCGGCGAGTCGCGCGGTTATTCACTCCAGACCGCGTTTTCGCAATCTCGCTCCTATGCGGTCAATTTTTCCGAAAGCCGCAGCGGAAGCGATTCTGCATCGCATAGCGAGGGGCAGTCTTCGTCTTACGGCGATAGCCAAAGCCAAAGCAAAAGCGACATGGTTGCGCTTACGCGCCAGATGCGCGATCACGAGTTTGACATCCGCAAGTGGTCACAGGCATTTGATGCGCTTCAGCAATTGCGCAAGCAGATAGTCTCACAAATAGAAGAAGCGTACGCTTCTCTTGCAAGCAATTTGTTCAAGCGCGGCAAAGTGCGCAAGAATGAGCGTTGCATTCCTGATCCGCGTGGGTGGATGGGCGACGTGGTGAGACGCGATATGGCGTCTTGCTGCGCTACGGTGAGGTTGACATGATTTGTTCAGAATACGGAGTTAGAGAAAGCCAGTGCGTGGTGCGCAACCGCTATGCTTGCCCACGCAACGCGCCTATACAAGGCATTATCGTGTCTTGCTTAATCGAGCGCGCTGACGATTACTACAACTACTTGCGCACGCAACTGCCGCGCAGGGGGCAGATGGTGTTCACGACACGGCAGCGCTCCGTGCATTATGTGGTGACCAATCAAGGAGCAATAGACCAGATTGTGTCGCCAGAGTGCGTTGCCTACGGACGCGACCCAACTACAGCGATCACACACGATTCGCTGCGTAGCTTCAATGAAGGATGGCTTTACGTTGCTCTGGAAGGGCAAGGGGACGCCAATGCGCAAGCGCGTGCGCTAGGGCGCTTGTTATGCTGTCTTGCGCGCACATTCAACATTCCGCTGAGCAACATCTTGACGTTGGCTGCAATTGACACGCGCTACCCGTTGGTGTGCGAGACTTTGCCTTCTGAAGCGCTCAGCCTGATGCAGCGCTGCCTGAACGGAGAAGAAGGCGAGCCGATACCTTCACCAGAGCCGTCGTGTTGCGCGTCGCTGCGCAACGACATTGCGCTTTTGCTTGACCGCATCAACAATCTGGAGGACAGGATAGAACAGCTTGAAGCGCGTTCAGACCCTATGCCGTTGATCAACGCGCTTCAGGCACAGATCAACGCGCTGCAATCTCAACTCGGCGCGTTGGAAACGCAACAAAACAGCATTCAGAATTGGGTGACAACCATCGCCACACGGCTTGCGCGTCTGGAGGCGTGCTACAGCAAGCTGCCTGAATGCATGGAGCAGCGACCTTGTGGTGACGCGCATTATGTGATTGGCGCATGTAAGCAATATGTCCCCAACGTGCCGCAAGTGGTTGACTTTGAGACGCGCGTTTATGATCCTGACAACATTGTAACTACCGGCCCAGCGTGGTGTGCGCAAATAGGCGATGGTGGCGTCGCACGCACATATCGTGTGCAGGGTAGCGTGACCATAGAGCCACAGCGCTGGTGCGTTGGCAAGTATGTGCAATTGATACTTGAGCCTTGTAACGCTCCCCCAATTGTTGTGGCAAGCTACGTAGTACCGTCAGGCGGATTTGCGCCGCCAGTAGTGTTGACATTTGACCAAATTGTTCCAGTGCCAGCAGGCGTAAACTGCTGTGCGCGTGTTAGGATAGAATCTAACGATGTAACAAATCCTTTTTTCAGGGTTTGTCAAGGCGAGATAAGGCTAACAAGAGTCTAGGAGGTAAAGTAACATGAAGTACTCAGAGTTCTTGACAGTTCTAAAAGCTGACATCGAAAAGAAAGCGGAGGAAGTGAGGACGGCAAGCGGCGTCAACATGACGATGCTGTCTCATTGGGGGCAGCTGGCATTGTCGGTTGACACAATTGAGCGTCTGCTTAACTTGATCCGCAATGGTGTGCTAGAGGACAAGGAGGTAGGGTAATGCCGCCTGTGCGTTGTTTCCCGCAAATCGTGCAATTTTCGGTTTGCCCGCCAGACGAGCTTGATTTTGCAACAGCGCCTGCTACGTGCGTGCGTGTGATGCACGAGCAGGGCGAGCTTGGCGCGACGTTGGCAGTGTCGCCACCTGAATACCATTTCATCATCGCGGGCGACGGTACGGTGTTTCAACTTGCGCCGATCACGCCTACCCATGCATTGCTGGCTGGCGACACATGTATTCGCGTCGGCATTCTTGTCGGCGTTGGCGCAAATCAGCGCATGACGCAGGCGCAGGCTGATGTGCTGCCAGGCGTGTTGCGCTACATACTGACACAGACGGGCTTGCCGCTGGCTAACGTGATCAACGATTTGCCAGTTTACGTATGTCGTCGAACTTTGTGGGACGACATCGTACAAGAAACTACCGATTGCTTGTCACAATCTCCTCCACCGCCCTTTTCTCCGCCTGTGGTGTCCTGTGCTTTTGTGCGCAGCTGCTTCAGCGCGGGGCAAAACATTGCCATCAGTACTGGTGGCGTAATCAGCGCAGGGCAGCTTGTGTTTGACACAACCAACAACACCGCCACCTGGTTTGACCAGAACGGCAATCCTGTGATCACGTTTGCGATAACGATTGTGCCATGACGATCTGTTTTCCAGACATCATCAACTCGCAGATTTGCCCGTCTAGCGAGCTTGACTTTGCAACAGCGCCTGCTACGTGTGTGCGCGTGGTGGCGCTTCAGGGCAACGCGCAAACGTTTTTGAGCGCCTCGCCGCCTAACGTGCACTTTTTGGTGACGGGTGACGGTACGGTGTTTCAACTTGCGCCGATCACGCCTACTCACGCGCTGCTGGAGAGCGACACATGCGTGCGCGTTGGCGTGTTATTTGGGTCTGCAGTGCCTTTAGGCTTCACACAACAACAGCGCGATGTGCTGCCAGGTGTGTTGAGGCATGTGCTGGTGACGCTTAACCTGACAACAGCTGCGCTGATCAACGCTTTGCCGACCAACTTGTGTCGGCGCAGCTTGTGGCAGGACATTGTGCAAGACACAATTGACTGTCTTGGGCAAAGCCCGCCTAACCCAATCGTGCCTGGTATCAACTGCACGCAAGTGCGTGGTTGTTTCAGTGCTGGTCAGAACATCGCCTTAAGTAGTGGCGGCGTGATCAGCGCGGGGCAACTTGTTGATAATGGCAACGGCACATACTCATGGATTTTGCCGACAGGCGCGACGCTGTTCACGCTTTCGAGCGGTGGGTCTTACGTGTCAGGTCAAAACATCAGCATTGTCGGCAACGTCATCAATGCTGGGCAAGCGACCCTGACCACAAACGTCTCTGGCGACTACGTTTTAGAGTGGTTTGACCCAAATGGCAACCCGCTTTGGTCTTTTGAGCCGCATTGCGATTTGCCAACAGATGCGCTTTCGCTTGGCGACACGATGTCCATTGTGGGCATAAACACAAGTGGTTGCATGCGGCAGTTTGCTGCACCAAACGACACAGTGCCTTATGTTTTCAACGGAGACTTCAGATTTGCGTGGCTGCGCTTTAGCGACCAAAGCGTCACGCTTTGGTATGACTTCAACTTCTTATCCGTTCAACCAACTCCCAACAACTATTATGATTTTTGGCGCATTATCAACACAAACGGTACAACGTCAATTGCAAACTCCTTGCTTTCCGACATAGCTGGTTCTGACTTCAACATTCAATCAACCAGCACGTTGGGGACACTTCGTTTGTTGAATACAAACCTGTTTTTGGCTTTTCATTCGTTTGCGGATTTAATAGAATCCAATATCAGCACAGTGTCTAATTCCATTTTTATGGCGTATCAATCCTCGATAACAAACTCTGTTACAGAATCGTTTGCGTCTTCCTCGTACAGCGCAACAAACGATATCTACTTGTCGTTTGCCGCGCTGTCGGGCACAAGCGTAACGGACAGTGTGCAGTCATCGCTTTTTGTTTCAGTGCTGTCCAGCGCTTTTCAGGTTTATTCGAGCTTAGCAATGTTGCGACAATCTCAGGTTTTTACACTTAACCAATCAGTGGTCAATTTGTTTGGGAGCAACAATTTGAGCAGCAACTTTAGTGTCTTGGTCGGTGAGGTCAATGCTCCCTTTGTGACCCCAATTATCACGCGAACGCTGCTTGCTGCACAAGCGCAGTTTGTGCCGTCGCCTCTCAGCCCTCAGTTTAACAACCTCCAAAACGCTGTTGTAGCCGGTGACAGCATTTCGTTTGTTGATTCCGATTCCACGAACCAATCTGTTTTCGCGGTTGGGAGGTTTATTGAAATCCCTCCACATCGTCACAAGTTTTCATTTGGCATTCAACCGCCTATAGAGCTTTACAACCTGTCTGTCGAGCTTCCTGTCCTTGCCGAGTTCGCGAACTCGGTTTGGACATTTAACGCGACAGATGGCTTGCGTTTGTACGGCAACGGCATGTTGTATATCTATTCGCCGTTTGAAGGCACAACGTTTTCAGACGATCTCGCCGCGCAAACAGCCCTTTCAGCGTACTCTGGTCATCCTAATTTGCTGGACGGCACGCTGGCTAGAGTGCGTGTAAATGGACGACAGGCACTTTTTGCTTGGGATGCTGCGACATTTACTTGGCAAAGGATAACGGTATGAGCACTATGAGCACAGTGGATTGTCTTTCACCTACATATCCGCCGTTTGAGTGCATTGACACTGAACGCTTTGGGCTGCCTTATGGTGTGCATGGGCGCAACGGTCAGCGACCGCGCGCAATTCTTGTGCACTGCATACAAGATGACCCGCATGAGTTTGCGCGCGCAAACTGCGAGATTTTGCGTGGGCGCGATGGGCGCATTAGGCGTCACGGCGCATCATACCACTGGCTGGTGGGCATTGAAGGTGACTTGGTCGCTCAGGTTGACGAGGAAGACATTGCAAGCGGCTTGGGCGACTTAAACGAATGCCCGCTGAACTGGACGTACGTCAACGCGCTGATTCCACCTGCATCGCACCCTGATGAAGTGCTAATTCATATTGCTATCCAGGTGCCACCTACGACAGGAGCTTATCACTGCAACTGCGACTGCAGCATCCCGACAGGATTTCAAGCGCAAAGCGCTGTTTTGGTGCGGCTAATCGCTGCCATAGCTGACCGCTGGAATATCACAATCAACGCAGATACACTGCGATATGACAGCGAAGTGCGCGATTGCTCGGAGGACTGCGAGTGCATGGAATCGCGCGACCTGGTGTGCGCGGTGCTTGCCTATTGCGAACGCCCAGGCGACCAGGCAGAAGCAAGCGCGACATTCAATCCCTTGACCGACACGCTTGCTTTTGTCGAAGGAATAACGACAACTGGAAGACGGGTTAGAATACGGTTAAGCGACTTGGCAAACTTGGTGTAGCTATGGACAGAACTGAAGAGCTTAAGCAGGCGTTGAACAGCCTCATCAAAGATTTGGCTGGCAAAATTGCCACCAACATCGTTGACGGACAAACTGTGCTTGGGCACAGTGTTTCTCTGATCCAAGCACTTGGCGTGCTTGGGTTTATCGCAGATTTGGAAAAGAACGGCATGAAAATCGTGCAAGAGCAAAAGGAGGTACAAAATGGAAGCACTGATTTGGCTAACTAGCAGTGCAGGCATTGTTGCGGTTGCAGCTTTCTCGGAACGTGTGCTGGAACGCTGGAGCGCGTTTCAGCACGTAAGCGCGGAGGCGAAGATGGTGATCGCGATTGCGGTTGCCGTGATCGTTGCGATCATTGCGCACGCTGCTGCAACCATTTTGGCGTCAAACGACGCGCTTTTGCAAGTGTTGCAGCCTTACATTCTGATTGTCCAAATCGGCATCTCTATGATCGCACAGCAGATTGCGCACGGGGCAAACAAGGAGAAAGGCGATGACTGACGTATACGTTGAAACCCCTTACTTTGACCGCAGCGCGGATAACTTTTACGCAGAGCTTTTGGTTTTCACGCCACATGAACCAATTACGCGGTTCACGCTGGATGTTGGCGGGAGAAACTATGCGCTAAAGTGGTGGGTCAATTGGATTCAGGATTACTCATCCCTGCAACAGGGAGATTACATCAGCATTGATGGCAAACCTGTCATTGAGACGTTGCCTGTGAAAAGCGGTGTTGTAGTCATGCCTTTTGATACCTGGTGGGCGGGTTTTTATTTGCAGCAACAGATTGCCATGCATGGTTCAGGCGAAGGAATGCCTGATGTTGCATTCTTGACGCAAGCCAAGCGGCGCTTTGCTTCTGGCTTGCAGAGCTATCTTGACTTTGCCAAAGCACAATCTCGTGCTTATTTGCAACAACGAAACGCTGTTGCCGAAGCAATTTGGCAGCGCTTGCGCGCCAACTTGGTTGACGCTTCGTTTGTTCCCGTGAATGCGTTTGAGCGCCTTGCGCGTTCTTTGGAGGGTGTTGTATGAGTTGCAAAAAGATGAGACCAGAAGATTGCGGCACTATTCCTGCTTCACGTTTGCGCGAGCTAAGCCTGATCGCGGGCGCTGACGCAAACGGTTGCCGCACAGTGTACGAGTCACCACTGTCGCTGATATGCCGCACTATAGCTGGCTTGGCGAACGGCGGTGTTGCCGTGCCTGGACAGACGCGGCTGCTAGGGGAAGGTTGCGCTTGGTACACCATCCCTAACTTTGATTTGTGCGCAGCTATCAACGCGCGCCCTGTCGGCAACGTGCTGGCAGATGGAGAACTGGTCGTTTCCGCCGACTGTCAGCGTCGTCCTTTGCCGTCTTATTCGCTCAGTGGCAGTGGCTTGACCACAACACTGCTGCGAGATGGAACGCCAATCGGCAGCTACACTTTGCCTTCGGCAAGCATCACCAATGCGGTTGACCTTTGTGCGTTGATTACTGCCCGTCCTACTGGGACGCGCATGACGCGCAACGACAGAGTGCTTGCAGAGAACTGCGAGCGCAGACAGCTGCCAGATTATGAGCTGACGCTTACAGGCAACACGCTAGAACTACGCGAAAATGGCACGGTCATTTCGACGGTTAGCATCACTACTTCATTTGATCTGTGCGCTGCACTGGCGGCACGTCCAATCGGTACGACGCTGGTTGGCGGTCAGCGCGTGTTGGCGGAAAACTGCGAACGGAGCGCGCTACCGACTTACGGGTTGACTGGCAGTGGGTTGACCATCACGCTCACCGAAAACGGCAACAACATCGCAAGCTACACCATCCCTAGCAGCGCTGTTGACTTGTGCGCGTTGATTGCGGCACGACCTACTGGCACGCGCTTGACAGCGAACGACGCTGTCTTGGGCGCGAACTGTCAGATCAGACAGATGCCTGGTTATAGCTTGCAAGTAGCTGCGAACACTTTGACGTTGCTTGAAAACGGCGTTTCGGTGTCAAGCGTAACATTGCCCACATTTGATTTGTGCGCAGCGATTGCAGCCAGACCAGCAGGAACGCGCATGACGCGCAACGACAGAGTGCTTGCGGAAAACTGCGAACGCAGACAGCTGCCAGATTACTCGGTTGCTATCAGCGCTGGAAATGTAGAGCTTCGAGAAAACGGCACAACCATTTCCAGCGCTGCGTTGCCAGCGGCTGGCTTTCTTGAAGACTGCAACAACAATCCTTTGCCACCTGGCAGTAGAGTGCTTACTTGTCCGACTCCTGGTGGCACGCTGAACTCCAACAATACGCTGCTAGCGTTTACGGCTGGCAACACACAATCCGTCACTATCCCAGCGGCAAGCTGTTCGTCTAACCTTGCTTCAATTTTGGGGTTTAACGGGAGTGGCAATGCGATCAACATGCCGCGTGCAGATTTGGTTTACGTTGAAACAAACGGCACTTTTATCAATATTATTCCAAGCTTTAGTCAAAATGCTAATACGCTAACTTTTACGGCTGGCATACTTGGTTCTCCAGTCAATGGCTATTCGACAATACCGCAAAGCGGCAATTTTGGATACACCAATCTTTCAAACTGCACGGCAGGTGTTTTTGCAATGAGCTTTTTCGTTCCTGGAATAAATCGAATTGGCGATTTTTACACAATTTTATTGACTTCCGGTGTAAGTGAGATACTTTACGGTACTGTTTTTACACGCCCGATTCTGTCTTCCCCTGCTGCGATAGCTGTTCCCATACCAGCTTCTACATCAGTTCCTTTGTATTATCGTCCGATTACAGGAGCAAGATATACGACACAGATCAACACTACTATCCCATCTTCAACCGCATTTTCTTTTACCTTTAATTCAGCAGGCTACATATCAGACACAACTCAAATGCAGCCTGGACCAAACTCAACCATTGTTGTCACCCCATACTCTATGTCGTTTGTATTCATGCGTGCGTAAGTAAGTGTCTAGCTGCGTGCACGTCAACGCGCGCAGCTAGACAAATTGCTACTCTTCGATAATTATTTGTATAGATTCAGACGTTGCGGAGTCCATAATGCGCGACACGATTTGCTGAGCAGCTAAGAGATTTGGGGAATCCATACTGATTGCGGATTGGTACAGCATATCGGCAAGATGTTCGGCGACGGTGACAGGTTGTCGCTCCTGTTCGACAAGTGCCTTCAATGCTTGTGCAACGTGCGCAAGCACGGAAGGATGCTTTGCGACCCATGTTGGGTTCAGTATGCAAGTGGCAACGATTGAATGTGCCAGCTTGTCTTGCAGGGTCTGCGGCTTTGCAGAAGCAAACTCGTCTTGCGTCATGTTAAGATACTTGGACAATGACTGCATGTAAATATTATGCAATATAAAATCAGTTTGCCCAAACTGCATCCGTTGCAAAAGCGCGTGCTTTCTGAAGCGCGACGCTTCAACGTGCTTGCTTGCGGCAGACGATGGGGCAAGGATTGGCTGATGCAGCACCTGATACTGCGTTACTTTGCAGAAGGCAAGAAGATAGGCGTGCTTGTGCCAAGCGACCCTCACGCCGAGCAAATGTACCAGGTGGTGGTCGGCAACTTGCACGAACTGATCAAAAACAAGCTGGTGCAGCCGATGAAATATCTGTGGCGGTTGCGCGCCAAGCCAGAACTAAGCAATGCAGAAATAAGCTTCTTCACCGCACGCACGGTTGATCAGGCGCGCGGCAACAAGTATCACTTGTTTCTCATTAACGAAGCAGGCGAGATCGCAAAAGACCATCCGCTAATGGCAATGTGGGAAGCTACTATCCGTCTTACCCTGCTGGACTATCGCGGCTGCGCCTGGATCGCGGGCACTCCGCGCGGCATCAACGATTTTTTTGATTTTTACCAGCGCGGCTTACTTGAGGAACATTGGCAATCGTGGAACTACAGCAGCTATGACAACCCGCACGTCAGCGCTGAAGAGATCGATCAGATGATCCGTGACGAGAAGATGAGCGAAAAAGCAGTTCAGCAGGAAATATATGCGCGGTTTGTTGAGGACGCTGGCGAGGTGTTTACTGGGCTTGACCAGGTGTGCATTTTGCAGCCACTTGAACCAGCGCACAAAAGCAAAGTGGTGGCTGGCGTGGATTTTGGTGGGATGCGCGACTACACAGCGGTATCAGTGTTTGACACAGCGCGTTCTCCCATTCAAGAGCTAAAGATTGAGTACTGGCGCGATCCAGTGGTCAAGAACAATGTGGAGCGCGTGTTGATGATTTTGCGCCAAATGCGCGTCTCTCATGTAGTTGTGGAATCGAACTCCATCGGTACGGCGTACATTCAAATGATGGAGGATGAGATCAAAAGGATGGGGATGCGCGTCGAACTAACCAGCCTGCACGTCTCAGCCGAGGTCAAGCAAGAATTGGTGCAGTCGCTGCGCTACGCGATGGAGCAAGGCGAGGTCGTGCTGCAAAACGACGAATACGCCAAAAGCGAGCTTGCTGCATTTGAAGCAAAGCCCACCCCGACAGGCAAAATGCGATATTCCGCACCGCCTACCATGCATGACGACACCGTCATGGCGCGTTGTCTGGCGTTCCGTGCGCGCGAGAAGGCTGGGGAAAGTGTAATCAAAGCAAGCGTCCGCCCGTTTTGGGCGGGACAACACACACGATACAAGGTGGGCGACGCCACTGTTGCAATTCCGCGCTATATTTAGGGTATGCTTGAGTTGGCGCAATACGGGTTCGCGGTTTTCTACCTGGTATGGGTGTTGCAAAACAAAGACGCGCCCTTTAACGTTTTTCAATTTTTGAGAAACGTCATTCGTCGCGTGCCAATTATCGGCACAAATGTGTTGTGCAGCGTGTGCTTCTCGCTGACGCTTGGCGCGCTTGTCGCGTTCGCGCATTACTTTGGCGCACGAGATTTGGTGCGTGTCTTCACCGCACCGTTTGCCATCGCTGGCGTTAGCGTGTTGTTGCACTCGCTTTCTGGGTTTCCACCTTCACGTGACTGATATGAACAAGAACCAGACATACAGATGGGAACGTGGTAAATGGTGCACGGGTTGCGGTTGCAACAAGTCAATTCAGTGTCATGACGCGCCAATGCATCACTTCGTGGTCATTGGAGCTTTGCCGCAATATGTTGATCACAACGGTGGTCGTTTGACTTTGCCACCAAATGTTGTGTTGATCGTCGAGGAAGATCAGCTTGCAGCGGTAATTGAGTCATCTGGTAAAGCGCGCAGGGTGACGCCTGGTCAACCTGGCGCTCCGCTGACGGGTTGGGTGCTATGAGGGAGAATCCCCGACCAGCAACGAAACGCGGCAAGGTGCGCCAGGTCACGCGCATCAGCCCTGGCGCAGTGCTGTATGACAACGGCGCGCGAATCGTCACCGTCGCCGACGTCGATGAACAATACAGCACAGCTGTCCTGCTCGGACGCCCGATCTCGTACGTCGCTTCCATTCCCGCGCAAAGCAAAGACGAGATCACAGCCATGCACGGGCGCGAGGTGTGGGAGAAGATGATGTACGACAGCCAGGTCGCTGGAGTGCTGAGCGACATCATCGGGGGCGCGTTGAACTCGCAACCCGACATATTGCCGCGCGACGATTCTGCGGAAGCCCAGGCGTATGCTGAGTTTGTACGACACAACTTCCGTTTGCTGGATGCGCGAGATTATCCTACACAGTACCTGATCGAACAATTGGTGCGCGACGCGCTGGTATATGGCTCAAGCGTAGCGGAGATGGTATTTGTTGAAGAGTCGCCAAACAGCGAGTATGACTATCTGTTGCCATACATGCCTATTGACGATGAACCGCGCCTTTACACGCTGTCGCGTCTGGTGCGCATTCCGTCGTGGCGCTTTCAATATCGTGTTTCTGCGCAAGGCGATTTGCTTGGCATAGCGCCGCTGCGCCTGCAAGGCTTGACAGGAATCGTCGTTCCGTACATTTCCAGCGACGGGCATACCGTTCTGGACAGATACACCATCCCCGCCTGGAAAGTCGTACACTTTTCTTGGAACGGCGAGCCAAATTCGCCAGAGGGTGTGAGCTATCTTGCTCCAGCGTTTAAGGCGTGGTCTATGAAGAAAAGGCTGGAGGAGCTTGCGATGGTGTACGCTGATCGCGTGGCGCGCATCTCGTGGGTCGGCATTTTGCCAGAAGGCGCACGCGCCATCTGCGTCACCGATCCTGTGACAGGAGAAGAAAAGACGATTGACCCGCGCGAGGAACTGATTAAAGTGCTGGAGTCGCTTGCCAACGGCGAGGGCGGTGTTGTGCCATTTGGCACTCGCATTGAAGCGCACAAGACCGAGAATGCCGCCGCTGGACAGTATTTCATCGAAATGCTGGAATGGTTGAACCGCGAGATTCTCCGCGCGCTAACATCCCGCATGACCGCCAACCGTCGAGACGCTGCAGCGTCGACGATGGGCGAGACGGACGAGCGAATGCAAGCAAAAGCATCACGTCGCATCAGGCATTGGGCGGAGTCGCACATTGCACAGATAGCCCGAACTCTGGTGGGCTTAAACTTTGGATGGGATCGCGCCCACAAGTCGCCGATCATTTTGCTTGGACGTGGCGACGGTATGCCCTACACCCCAAAGGATGTCGGATACCTGGTGCAAAGCGGTTATCCGTTATCAGACGAGCAAAAACGAATGCTGGATCAGGAGATAGGATTGTATGGAGGAGACAACGAGGATTTGTTTGGAAGTGCCGTCAGATACTCTGGCAATCTACAAGGTGGAATGTCGGCGCAAATACCCTGAGTTGGGCGAAGAAGCGCCACAGCGCATTCTTAGCCTGGTCATTGATTCGATTGCAGCACCAGACAAGTCGTGGACGGTCATTATCCCAAATATCCCAATCGAAATCTGGGAAAAGTGGCGTGAAATTGCAGCAAAGCTGTATGAGGCTTTCTTCGAGTTACGCCACACGATTGACGCGCTTCCGGAGTGGGTGCGCGAGTTTGGCAAAGAAGCGCTGCGGATGGGGCGTGTCGAACCAGACGACGTTATCGCCATGATCATCTTTGGCGCGTATTGGGGCGCGACGCAAATCACACCGCCACCATTTAAGGTGAATAGGGATGTGTCAGGTGAGCAGAAAGATACAGGTGCTTGAAACGCGAGATCGGCTTGCGCGAAAGTTGGGATACTATGGCAAGTACGCGCACGCAAAACCGTCTCCTATGCAGGTTGACGACTTTGTGCGTGCTTTTTATCTAGCAAAAGCTGTTGGAGGTGAAAAGTGCTTCATCAAACCACGATTCTTTCTTTTGGATGGGCGGTAGACGATAATTCCGTCCAGAAGATTGCTAGGCAGCTTGGCATCAGAAAAGACGAGGTCAGAGTTGTCAACTTGTTTTCGCGCATAGACTACGACCGCGTGCTGTGCGAGCAAGTGGGCGAACTTGCAGATAAGATTCGCGCGCTTGACTTGCGAGGTCAGCGCGTCATTTTGTTAGCGCATCCTATTCCCTGGCTCAGTTTGTTGGTAGGCGCGCTGTTTGCGCAGCAGACTGGCAAATTGCCAGAAGTGCTTGTGCCAGGCAAAACTCAAAATGGGCTGATTTACGTCAGCGAAATCTTAGACACAGAATGCCTATCCCCGCGATAGCCGCCCGCATTGTTTCCGCTTCGGCAGCAGCAGTCAGAGCTGGAGCGATTGCAGGCGCGCGCGCTTCCGTGCGCGCCTCTCTTATTGCCGCAAGGAAAGCGCGCATCGCCGCAGTACGCGCCGCGCGGGCGACGAGGAAAATGGCTAGCCTTTTCCGCGAATACTTTAATCGTGCGCGGCAAAGATTGGCCGGCTTTTTGCGCGGATTGCGTAGAGATGTAACGAGCGTTTTAAGACGGCTGGAGCAAATAGCAGAGCGCTTGCTCAAAAGCACGAAGCGCATCATCGAAAAAGTGGCACGCGCAACAAGTCGCCAATTGCGCAAGTTTGAATACCATCGCAGCCTATCAGATGTCGCGGAAGCGGCACGTCAGCATTTGGAGTCGGAGTTAGAAGATGTGGAAAGAAAGATGATCGCGGAAGAACAGGAAGAACTGCGCGCGCAAAACAGAGAAAATTTGGAGCAACGCAGACGATGGGATGACTCCGTGACAAAGCAAGCTGGCGAAGTGGTCAAAACAAAAATAGAAAGCTTGTACAAGCAGCTTTTGGAAGGCAACTTGACGCCTGAAGAGTTTGCGGCTTACGCGCAAGCAGAGTATAGAGCGCTGTACGCGCTTGCAGCCGTAGAAGGTACGGAAAGCATTAGCCACGTTTCGCCGCGCGTGCAAGCGCTGATCGAGCAGATGTTGGGTGTGCACGAGCAGCGCATTGCGGAGGCACTTCAGGCACAAGCAGATGCCGAAGAACTGCTCAACCTCATTGAAACGATCATTAACGAGACAGAACGAGCCTTCAAAGCGGCTCGAATGGCGGCGTCCACCGAGCAAGAAGTTGCCGCGCGCGCGCTGTTTGAGGCACTTGTTGCAAGAAACGATGATCAGGAGATCGTCAACATCACACGCGAGCGCATTTTAGAGATAGCCCAAGAGGTTGGAATAGACATCAACCAAGAAGCAAACCGCGAATTTGTGGAAAAACTAGAAAAAATCCTAAGCACAGATATACCAACCGTGATCACTTCAGGAGACGCCCAAGCTGCAGACTTAGCCGAAGCGCTTCAAGAAGAGGACGCAAAAGATGGCGTAGTATATGGGCTGTGGATGCTAAATGCGCGAGGCGAATCGCGCGAAAACTGCCCAGATTGCGTCGCGCTAAACGAGTTAACAGAGCGCGAACCGACGCCAATAGAGTTGCTCCCTGTGCCTGGAACAGGCGCGACTGCTTGCGGTCAACTGTGCCATTGCGAGGTCGTGCCAGTCAGCGCGCGCGAATGGCACGAGATGTTTTCAGAACAGCCAAGACGCGCTCCAAAGGACGAAGCTGCGCTTGAGCAATGGCGACGGATTATCTATTCAGGCGCGTTTTCCTGATTCTTAACTTTGTGTAATAAAGCGCGAATCTGTTCGGATAGCTGATATTGTTCGACAACGTCAAACAACTCAGCCATTGACTCCATCAACTCCTCGAACTGATCAATCAACTCCTTCACGTCTTTGTCCGTGTCCATTGAGCATTCTCCAGTAAACAACGTTGTTTATCTTGGTGTCCACGAGGCGATAGTCCGTCGCCTCAAACGCCTTTTTCAACTTCCTTAAATTCTTACCCAGATAGCTTAACACACTTGCCTCCGTGCGCAAGGTCGTCATTACGCGCGGCGCGTGCTCGGCGAGACCAGATTCGCCGTCCATGAGCATCTTAGCCACGTCCCGCGCAGTCCAATCGCCATGCTTGAGCGACTGAACTGCCTCGAAGAAGCGTATCCACGGAGTCAACTCGGTTTCAGTTTCTGCAGACCAGGATGGGGAGGCGTAAATCTGAGCGCCTGCCCACCCCAGCGGGGAAAAGACACGCTCATCCCACACGGTAAACCGTGTCCCTGAAGGCACGAGTGGCATCCCGTTGCGCACCCACGCGACGTAAATGATGGTCAGCGCGCGCACTACCGCGCGGCGCATCGCGTGCGCCTCCCTAATCGGGTTTGTGCTGCGCCACTTGCCAGCTTGTGACACGTCTAGCTCAATTGGCACGAAGCGCGTGAACAGATCCATGTTCATAGAAACGTTGTTGCCAGTCGCGATCAAAACCGAACGCGCGGGCAAATCCACCATCTGGTTTGTGCCCAGCAACCGTGCTGTCCACCTGCCGCTGGTGATGTAAGTTGCAATCGCGTTGTCCGTGATCGCCTGTATGTTGTCGAGTATCACAGTCGGCGTATCCGATAAAAGAAAACTCGTGATCATCTTTTGCCACTCGTTGCTTTGTGATTCGCTGATCACGGACGGGTCTCTACCCGTTGCCAACGTATGGATCACACGCGCCAACGTGGTTTTGCCAGCAGCTTGCGCGTGGGCAGTCACAAGATACGCAGGCATGGCATCATCCTGCATCCAGAAGCGCCAGGCGATGGTGGCAAGACAGCAGATGGTGTTGTCGGCGTAGCGCTGGTCTGAATATGCGATGTCGCTGAACACATCGCGCAAAAAATCCAGCGCTGCGCGCGCGTCTGCTAAAGTAGGTTGTTCTGGTATGTCAAGGTCGCTCCAGTCATCAGTTAAATACAGCTGATGATCGTGTGAAAACCCTTTCTGTAACACCACATTGCCAGACGCACCCACCAGCGGGACGTAGCTCACGCCGCGTAAGTGTGGCACATCCCACTCACCAAGTGAGAGCACAATGTCAAGCCAGCGTTGGGGGAACAAGCACAAACGAGTGCTTGAGCTGGTAATGCGTGCAAATGCAACACGCTGCGAAAGCAGATGAGCCAAGTAAGGCTTGTCTACCAGCCTAACTGTGCCATCCAAAATGTAGACCAAGCGCTGGTCGCGCTGGAAGATGTTGTCCAACTTAGACAGAGCCGCAGCAAGCTGCTGAACGGCAATGACCTCGTGCTCGGTGGAAAGGATAACGACGCGATCAGGTGCTGCTTGGTTATTGATCAGCACCTGCGCGGCTAGCTTCGATAGCTGATCTGATCGCCGATCGGACTGTTGCATTGCATTCCCTTTCACTCAAACCAGCAGCCATTCCTGCTGCGACCAAGGCTCGTTGCGCTTGTTCATCCAACCCGTTGCGTGCAGCCAGCACGCGCGCGCACCAGTACAGGAGGTTGTTGCGATTGCCCTCCTTTTCGCCCGCGAGCATCTTGGAAAACTTTTCTGTCAGCTTCTCCGTGACACGCGAGCGCCAGACAACGCCTGACGGCACTGGCACTTCCTCCATCCAATAACGAGCCTTCAAGCGCGCGTGCTCATCCAGGTTGTACGCCTCCATCGCTTTTTGCGCGAGATCGTGTTCGTCGTAGATGATGTCGCGCGCGCACAAAATGCGCACCTCGCGCGGCGGGGAATACTTCCCGTTCAACGTGCCTGGCAATCTGCCCAACCTGGTAATGTCAGCTGCAGCCCGATCAGAGCCGCAACCTATCGCCCACCCGACGCAAACCATGCGCCAAAAATCCTTCATGGCGTCGCTTTCCAGCGGTACGGGCTCTTTAAGCAGCCAATAACAATGATAGCCGCCGCCGGTGGCGACCGCAACTGAAGGCTGTGGATCAAGCCTGCTTAGATGGGCAAGACAGGCTCGAGGGGAATCAAAGGCTTTGGCATCCAAATCAGCAAACAGCACGTTTGCTGCGCAGATGTCAGCCTTGCGCGGTCTACGTCCGTTGCAAGGCTCAGGGAACGGATTGATGTTAAAAAGCACGTCAGATTGTCCCAACCATGGACATTCTGGGCGCACGATTGTAAAGTAGTGGGAGCGATAGCTGCCCAGCTGAAAATAGCTGGAATAACCGCCACCACGCATCATGTGTGCCAAGTAGGGCAACCACTTCCTAAACTCCTCCTGTGGCTTCATGTTAATTCCCCTGCTCCAGAAAATCAAGGCGTTCTTTGATGATCAGGTAGGCACTTTCGTAATCACCTTTTGCTTGAAGCAAGTATGCTTCAAGGAACACACTTGCATCCTGCTCAGAGAACGCCATCTCAGCCAACGAACTGATCATCATGCGGTGGAAGGACTCCGCATCACGCTCTATCAGACCAACTCGCGCATCCCTTATGGTCTGCGCCATTGCATGAAACAAAGCGCGCCTAACTATGTGGCGCTCGCCAAACATCAAACTCATAACAGTCACACTCCTCATTGTGTCGAAGATGGACGTTAGGCAAATATACCCAACATCCATCCTCGGCATCATAGACGACAGCCTGGATTGGCAGCAATAGGGAGGGAAGCAGGGAGAGTGCTTCGGTCGCAGACAAAGAAAACGGCTTGGGTTTGCGCCCGCGCTTCCGCCGCGATGTACGGGGAGAAAACTCTTGTGCCATTTTTGTTGCACACAAGCCTAAAAGTCTCGTTCCGTCTCTCGACTCTCCATATTTGGCATTGGCAAATGCGCGCCGTTTCGACTCTGCGCACCTTTGTTGTCGCTTTTGAATGTGCTTTTGGGATACACATTCACAAGCGATGTGATCGTGTGTGTCACGATCACAACGCCGACGGCAGATCCGACGGCGGACACATAAATCGCATCGCCAGCCTCCCGCAAGGGCTGGAGAAAAGAGATCGCTATGCCAGACGCAGTGCTAATCGTCTCAATGCTTACCAGAACCAAAAAGATTCCGAACACCATGATAACCACGCTCCACATCGCTACGTCAAACACGTCACGACGCGCTTTCGCGGTGGACAGACTGACGTAGCTCCAAATAAGCGTGATTTCAAGAATGCCCGCCAGCAGCACGGCGAGCAGCGGGTCAATGCCACGCTGCACGCCGAAAATGCCAGCGGCAACACTGCTTGCACCAAAAGACAACAGCTTTAGGATAAAGCCCACGTAGTCGCTCAGTGCGTAGGACGTAGCGGGTACGTCTTTTGCGCGCAACGCCATGACCAGCGTGGCTGACCAGATGGCGGCAGCAACACCAAGAAACGCCGATCCGACCTCGCCAAGCGTGCGCAGAACGACGGGCACGACGATGAGCGTCTGGCGAAAGCCCATCTCAAGGGCAACCAACCCCACGCACATCACTCCAAAGAAAACCAGGTAGAACAATGTCAACGCCCGCACCCGCTGATTGGATGTAGTCGCCTCAATCAGCGCGCTAATAACCAGCACGCCGACGCTGGAGATCACTGCGAAGAAAGACTCGACAGGGTTTGACCCCAGCCTGGCAAAAAGCTGAAACACCAAAGAAGCCAGATAAGCGAAAATGGCGATTGACGCAACGGCGAACAAGCCGCGCACTGCGCCCTCAGAGGGCATCAGATTGATGAACTTTGCGATCCATTGCTTTAACATGACCACTCTCCATATAACGGACAAAATCCTCTTCGCGCACCAAGTATTGGCGCGCAAGACGAGACTTGTAGGAGTGTAGCGCGCCGCACTTCACGGCGCGCTGCAACTCCTCGATGGGGATGCCATACTTGGCAGACAAATCATCCAGCGTTCGCCACATGTTGCTCCTCCGCCGTAATCTTTTGCGCGAGCGACAAGTACGCATCGCGCAAAGACATGCCCTTTGACGGCGACCAACCGAAACGCACCTTAAGCGCGCTCCACCACTCACGCGGGGGCGATTGATTGCCGTTTTGTTCAGCCATCAGCCGGCAAAACTCAGCGATGTACTGCGCGGGCGCATCAGTGGGGGGATAATCGGCAGCGCTCATCTCAGCAAGCGTTGCTTTTTGCGCCTGCTGATCAGGCGATGCATTGGGAACAGATTGTTCCGCTGGCTGCGTTTCAACCTTTGCAGCCTGCGTCTGTTGGGACTGCGCGCCATCGCCGCTCATTTCAGCCCAAAGCTGTCGGACAAAATCCAAGCCCGGCTTGTGGGCAGCGAAACCCGCCAGCCCAAAAAAGCGCGACTTAGACACGGCAAGTTTGGCGTTGTCCATGTCCGCGACCAAATCGAATTCATATTCCATGCCGTCACGCTGGACTGGAGCAAGACCGACCTTGCGCGGCACAGCACGCCCACGTTCATCTTGCTCAACGATGTACTCCGTCTTAGAGCGCATCGTTGCGATCAAATCAAACGGGGCGGAGATCATGGCGTCCACCAGCTTCTGGTGCTCTGGTGTGACCTCACGCCATGCCGCAAACGAATTCTTGGTCCGCGCCGTGGCGGCATCTGCCATTTCCAGCGCCCCGCCCTGCCCAATCCATGCGTGGCTTAGCGAATCAACCACAACCACCTGATAGCCACTTTGGGCGGCTAGGCGAAGCGCTTCGACATAGCGTGCTGGCGCGTATGGCGGGTTTAGCGGAAGTACGTCAAACTCAAGCAACCCTAATTCAGGGTGCTGCAAATTGGCGTACTTTTCCGAGCTGCCGCGCTCGGTGTCGATCACCAACGGTGGCAGTTGAGAACCGCGCTGCCGGTTCAGATGCGTGGCAATAAGTAGGGCAGTATAAGTTTTCCCACTGCCCGCGGGGCCGAAGAGCGCGGCACGCAGCCGCGCGGCGGAACGGGATGCACGTCTGATTTGCATATCACACCTCCACATGCCCTTCTGGCGGCAACTCAAGAAGGTGCGTCGCCAAAAGGTAAGCGGCGTCATTGTCGGGCACTTTGCCCTGTGCACGATGGGCGACACCCAACATTACACGAGCGGCATACAAAGCGCCAGGATAAGACAAACCAAAACACGTCTCTGGCATGTGCGCTCCAATAGCGCGCACATACAGGTAGCCTTGCCGACGATCTTTCTTAACCTCGAACCTCATCGTCACCTCCTGAGTGTGCGCATAATATAGCTGAAAGTCGCTATATTGTCAAGACCAGTGCCAAAAATTTAAGGTTCGTTTTCCGCTGCGGCGAGCAGCAAACGCCACAGCGCTGCACCGTAATACTTCCGCGTCGCTTTGACCTGAAGCGCTTCATAGTCTTCTGGCACCACAAAGACTGTGCCAAAATACCACTTCCCGCCTGTTTCGGGAGGCGGAAGCTGCTGAATATTCACATTCAGCGCGCGGCGCATAAGGAGGCGAATATACTCGCCCCACGCGATGTGGCGCTCGTCGGCTTGGCGCGACAACTTCTCGCGCACGTATCTCGGCATGTAGATTTTTATCGGTTGCATACGTATATTATAGCCCAAATTGCGCTATAATTAGCGCATGATTTACCTACTTAACTCAGCCGTAATGACGACTCCTGATCTTACTTACCGACCTCGCGCCATCAGCGAGGACGAGTTTGTGTCTCGCTACCTACAAGCCGTATATGAGCAGCGGTTGCGCTCATACATAGGCTATCCCGCCACCGCGCAACACATCGAAAAGGTATCTGGAGTGCGTCCAAATGTGACGCGCGATCCCATGCCCACTCTTAAAGCGGGCGATACGTTGCTGATCTGCAAGCTGCATTACCGCCTGCCCGATCCACGAGCAAAGTCTGACGCGCGTTTTCAACAAGGGCTAAAAGGCGATGACTACGAGTACTGGCTTGTCGCAGTTTCGGAATTCTGATCTTTACTTTCAGAACACCGACGAAGGCAGTCTAGGTAGTTTTTGTACAGGTCGTCGTATCGCCTTTTTTCCTCTTCAATGCGCTGCTCCAGCAGCAACACATGTTGCTCCAAGTACGAGAGACGTTGTTGCATTGCCCTGATCAAACTTAGGCTAACGCCGACTTCGGCTTCAGCCAACTCTTTCGCGGCACGAATGGTATGCCGCGTTGTTGCTGCTCCGATGCCAGCTGCAATCGAAACGCCAAATAACACCGCGACTATGTTTTGCACTACTTGCCAGACATCTAACAGTTTAAGCTCAATCACTTTTTTCTCCTTTATACTTAAGACATGCGCCACTGCACGATTTTGTTTCCAAACGAGATAATACAACAGATACGCAAAGAGGCTTCTGATCAAGGGAAGCCTGTAGCGGACGTAATTCGTGCTGCAATCGCACACGCGCGGGACAAGGTTTTCGCCGAGCTCCCCCACGCGCCGATGGGCGCAAAAATGGGGACGCGCGTAAGCGTGATACTTACAGAGGAAGACCAACGGTCTTTGGTCGAAGCGCGTGCGCGCCACTATCACGCCAGCGCATGGCGCATCATCTCAGCTGCGCTTCAGGATTTGCAATCCCAACGGAATGTGCTATAATAGGCGCATGTTCGGCGTCAAAACAATCCGATGGGAACATCAGCAAATCATGGATTTTGCTGATGCCTACAAAAGAGGGTGTCTTGGAGAAAGCCTGTTGCCCACCGCGCGAACCGCACGCGCCATCGCGCTTGCGTTGCGGCACTTGCTGACACGTTATGACATCGTAGTACGGTTGCAAATGCCGCACGACGAAGACGAGATAGCATACGTAAGCGAGTACGAGCTTGATTGCGAAAATTTCGACCTACCGCGCAGCAATCAGCTTTGGCTTGCTGTCGCAGTTACGCGCTATTTTGGCGAGCTTGCTCATCGCTTTGTCCCTTATGCCTGGGTTGAGGGACGCACTGACATCCCTTACCTCGAGTGGCTGAGGACAAACAAGCAGATGGCAGATCAGCTTGCCTTGTGCGGCAAACCAAACGTACACTTGCATCCATTGGTGCACATCGCCTGGCGCGCAGCAGGTTGGGCATTGACCCAACCTGTGGAAGAGCGAAAAGAGTTTCCTTACTGGGAGTACGTGTGGTGACGGCAATTAGCAGGGGGGCTTTTGCCCCCCTGCTGATACTTAAAACAACAGTCCTTGCTTTTTGCGAACAAGACAACAAATTGTGCTATATCGCGTGAACGCTGCTATCGGGCAGCGCGCGCTCATGCTGTTCATCCTCCAGCATCTCCTACAGCGCAGCTGAAACAGGCGTCGCGCTCTTGTGCCCATCTGACGGCTTGCTCGCTGTGATCGGTGCATGGGTCGAGGTGCTCATCGCTGGGCAGGCGACGTACATGCTCAGCCCTGGAGTGCATCGCGCAAACAAAATGTGATACAATATCTACGCAGGGTGGGATGGACGGAACTCCTCCTTTGGTCGTGCGCGCTAGAATTGTCTAGCGCGCACTTCTTTTAACTTGAAATGTCGTCAGAAAGACAAACACAACGCGAAATCGTAAGCTTTCTTCGGCAAACAGGATGGGTTGTGTGCGTGTTTTCCGCAGCACGCCAAATGCCTGCGCAAATGCGCGGGTTCCCGGATGTGATCGCGTTTAAGCATGGGGTCACGTTGTTAATGGAAATCAAGTCTCAAAAAGGCAAACTCAGACCAGAACAACAGGAATTCGCGGACAAAATATCCGCACACACTGCACCAACGCTGATTTATCTGGTGGCGCGCAGCTTAAAAGACGTGCTTGAGACGCTTGAAAAACGAATGTGCTAAAATAAGCACATGAGCACGATCATTCTCGACAAAAATACGTTTTTAACTTTCACAAGGCACACGATTTATGCTGCCTCGCGCAGGGATTCAAGACCAGAGATAGCTGGTGCGCTAATCAAGGCAAGAGAAAAAGAACTGATGATGATTGCCACAGATGGTCACAGAATGGCTATCATTGGCAAGCATTGGCAAGCATTGGCATCTCAAACTCCCACAGAAATCTTTGTCCCGCTTTGGATACTCGAAGAGGCGCGAAAGGTGCTTAACCAGACAAAGGATAATGCGGAGGTGCAAATAGAAGAAACGGATTTTGCTGTTTGCATAAACTTGAGGGAGAAAATCAAAAACTTCTGCGACGCCAAGGTGAAAAAACCTTTCCCAAATTGGCAATACGTCACAACAAGCTATCAACCGCACACAATTGCCATCGTAGAGCGCAAAATGCTGATTGAGACGTTGCGCAATGTGCGCGCAAATTGCTCTATCTTGGCAGCGCGGAAAGGGGTAAGAATAAAAATTGAAAGCCAGGTAACGCTTGAAATGCTAAACAATAAAGCTAGCCTCCCATCAAAAACATCCAGCGGATTGGGAGAATGTTTGGTAGACGTCTTCTACTTGAAACAGGCGCTTCAAGCATTGTCGCCCGCAAAAGAAATCGCTCTGTCTTTCAGCGAATCAGGTAAAGTCGTCATGCTGCGCGCGGAAAACGAGATGCACCTGATTGCAGGAATGGAGCATTGATCGTCGCGCGTTGTGCCCTTGTTAAGCTGAGTGTGAGTGACATTGACAAATTGGTGCTGGCCGGCGGCGCAACCCGCATGCCGATGGTGCAGAACCTGGTACGCCAGATGATCGGCAAAGAGCCAAACAAGAGCGTCAACCCCGACGAAGATAACCAGACTGCTGTGGACATCAAGGTCTTTCAGGGCGAGCGCCCGATGGCAGCAGACAACATGCTGCTTGGTCAGTTCCGCCTGGAGGGCATCCCGCCCGCGCCGCGCGGCATCCCGCAGATTGAGGTGACTTTCGACATTGACG
>FWWL01002724.1_pt1 | contig 35026 bp, 36 predicted proteins | sample 2228331 | NCBI WGS metagenome assembly FWWL01 (sample SAMEA103939775, study PRJEB20133) | metagenome
TTAAGCTATAGTTTTAAGTTTTAAGTTTTGAGATCATTTTATGTTTTACTTTATACTTTTTTGTTTCATTTTTCATGTTTTTATTCTTTTTGAATTTCGGCGTGTATTTTTATTTTTTTTCAAAATAAAGAGTGACGATTGAAGTGATTGTTTCTGTTCCTGCTTCAATGATTGGTCCGCCATTTCTGACTTTTTCAGCTAAAGTTTTTGCAAAATAAGGAACTGGTTGATTTGGTGAAGATTCAACAATGTTAACTACTTTTCCTAATTTAATTCCTAAAGTTTTAGCGATTTTTTCTGCTTGTTCTTTTGCATTTTTAATAGCTAAGTTTCTTGCTTCTTCTCGATATTTTTCTGGATTATCAATAGAAAATCTTACTCCTTGAATTTGATTAGCACCGGCTTGAGTAACTATTTCAATAATTGAGGCAACTTTGTTTATATCTTTAATTTTAATTTCAATATTAACATTACCATTATAACCAGAAATTAAATTTTCGTTATTTTCATATTTATAGTTTGGGTAAATAGAGTAGTTTGAGGTTTTAATATCTTTTTTATTAATGTTAAAATTTTTTAGTTCATTAATGATTTTGTTATTTATTTTATCTATTTCTCTAGATACATCTTTAACATTTGGTTTATTATCAACAACAATGCCTGCAGTTAAATATGCAGCATTTGGTGTAATCTCTACTCTACCTTCACCAACCACTGATAGTTCGGTTGATTTTGACGTAGTAACAATTGTTAACGGATAGGCAATATCAAGGACTTTAATTATATATAAGGTTATTAATAATACAATAATTGTTATAATAATGTTTTTAAAAAAAATATTAGTTTTTTCCATATAAATTTAGTATAAAGTATTTTTTTATAAAAATAAAATTAAATTTTTTTAATAAAATCAATAATTTTTTTATCATTTTTTCTTTAGTCTTGTTTTCTTCAAATCCGATGTTCTAAGCCTTAATTATTTTAACTTTTTTTGGTAAAAGTTTTATTAATTTTAAGCTTTGATTAATTAGAACAATTTTATCTTTATCACCATGAACATAAGTGTAGGGATTTTAATGTTTTTGTTAGATTATAAGAAATATTATTTTTTTATCTTTATAAAAAGAATAGTTTAATTTTTTTTCATGACAAAATGCATAACTCTTTTTCTCCATTGATTAATTAATTATTTATTTTGATAATCTGAAAATTCAAAATAAGAAGAAACTAGATATTTTAAAATTAATAATTTAATATCTTTAGATTTTGCAGATATCATTATTGAGGCTAATCCACCAAAACTTGAGCCTATTAATATAAACTTTTTAAAAACTAAACTTTTCAAAAACTTAATGACATAAATAATATCATTAACAGCTTGAGATTGAGTTAACTATATAAATTTTTCTTGAGATTCTTCATGAGCAAAAGGATCAAAGCGAAAATTAGGTAGATTGATTTTAATTAATTTTTCAATTAAAGAAAGATTTGTAGAAAAGTTTTTATCACTATTAAAACCATTAACAAGAATGATAATAGGTTTAATTAAATCAGATTTTTTCTGAGATAAAATTTCGCAAAGTTTTAAACCCTTATCATTTTTAAAAATATTTTTTCCTTCATAAAAAATTGTTTTGTATTGATTATAATTAGCTATATGAAAATAATCAATAAAAAATTTCATCGTGATTATCAAGAAATTGAGTGTTATGAAGCCGGAATTGCTTTAACTGGTGATGAGGTAAAATCTATTCGTTTAGGAAGAATAAAATTAGAGGACTCTTATGTCAAGTTTATTAATAACGAATTGTATTTAATTAATTGCCATATTGCCTACTATCCTTTTTCTATAAATAAGAACTATTATTCAATAAGATCAAGAAAATTACTCTTACATAAAAAAGAATTGATTAGAATTAAAACAAAAATGAAAGGTGCTGGATTGACAATAGTACCTAAATCTTGTTATAATAAAGGTAAACTTATTAAAATTGAGATAGCATTGGTAAGAGGAAGAAAAGAAACTGAGAAAAGAAAGTTAAAAAAAGCTAAAGATATAAAAAGAGAGGAAGAAAAACAAGTGAAAGAATATTTAAAATATTAATTTTTAATGTTTTTTAACGCTATTTTAATATAGTTTAAACAGATTAAACAGAGAAAATAAAGAAAATATTGAATGGGGATGACAGGAATCGATGGGAAATTGGCACTTTTATAAATCGTTAGGGCGCGCCTGTTGCGTTAAACAGAAAAAATAACTACTGATAACCAATTATCAGAAGAAGAAGTTGCGTATCTGCAAAGCGGAATCAGGTTTCATCAACCTTTATTCGCTTATGCAGGTTACGTTAACTAATTCACTCTTTTTAGGTTTTTTCCAGTTCAACTTAAAAAGAGTTAAACCAACTGGAATGCGATCTTAAAGAGTTTTTGGTTTGCTTTAAGATCTAAGCCTAATCAACCAACATCTCAAAGCGCTTTGATTGTACAAGCGATTGAGATAAAGTAAAAAACAATCTATCCCTAACTAAAGATTTATAAAAGTGTTTTCTCAGACTCCGGTTCAAGTCCGGACATCTCCACCAAAATTCTTACTTTCCTGCTAAAATTCTATTATGCAAATTATTGCTGATCTTCATTTACATTCAAAATATTCTCGAGCAGTTTCTCAAAGTATGACTTTAGAAGAAATCGCTCGTTTTGCTTATTTAAAAGGAATTAATTTAGTATCGACTTCTGACTGGACTCATCCTTTGTGGTTTAAAGAAATTAAAGAGATTTTAAAAGAAGTCTCGTCTGGAATTTTTAGTTTAAAAAACAGTTTAGATCCAAAATTAGAAAATATTAAATTTATTTTATCAACAGAAATTTCCTCAATTTATTCTCAAGGAGGAAAAGTTCGACGAATTCATAATTTAGTTTTTTCTCCATCAATTTCAACTAGTGAAAGAATTATTAAAGAATTAAATAATCAAGGTTGTAATTTAACTTCTGATGGTCGACCAATTATTGGTTTATCTGTTAAAGAATTATTAGAATTAATATTAGAAATTGATAAAAGATGTTTTTTAATTCCCTGTCATATTTGGACGCCTTGGTTTTCTTTGTATGGTTCAAACTCTGGTTTTGATTCAATTAATGAATGTTTTGGTAATTATTCTCAATATATTTATGCAGTGGAGACAGGTCTTTCAAGTGATCCGATTATGAATTGGCAGATTAAAGAACTAGAAAATCGTCAGATTGTTTCTTTTTCAGATGCTCATTCAGGTATGAAATTAGGTCGAGAAGCTACTGTTTTTATTAGTCAAAAAGAAGATTTTACTTATAATGATATTATTAATGCTTTTAAAAATAATCCAAATAGTCAAATAAAAATCGGTTATACAATTGAATTTTTCCCTGAAGAGGGTAAATATCATTGGTCAGGACATCGAAACTGTCAAATTCGATATTCTCCTGAAGAGATGAAACAAAAAGGAAAAATTTGTCCTGTTTGTCAAAAACCCTTAACAATTGGCGTTGAAGATAGAGTTTGGAACTTATCAGAAAAATTTTACAAAAAAGAAGATTTATTATTTTTAAAAAACTCTGTTGGTTTAACTTTTGTTTATGATAAAGAAAAAAAACGTCGACCATTTGTTTCTATTATTCCTTTATTTGAAATTTTATTAGAATTAAACAATAACTCACAAACAAAAGCTTTGAAAGAGTTTCAAAGACTTACTTCAATTAATAATGAGTTTGATATTTTATTAAAAAAAACTTATGATGAAATTGAGAAAATTGGTGGAGAAAAATTAAGACAAGCAATTAAAATAATAAGAGATAGACAGGTTTTTGTAGATCCTGGGTATGATGGAGTTTTTGGTAAGGTTAAAATTTTTAAAGAAAAAAATGACCAAATTAAAATTGACCAATCCCAACAATCTTTATTTTAAAATAAAAAAACAAATTTTAAAGAATCTTTCTTTTTTATTTAAACAGTTAACAATTGAAAAATTAAACAATTTTTTATTTTTATTATTGATTTTTTTTCTTCCAAGTCAACTAGGAAAACATTTTTTTCTACCTTTTTCATATTTAAATGGAGTTAGAGTTGATTATTTAGCGCCAACTTTATATTTAACCGATATCTTAATTTTTTTTCTTTTTATTTTAAACTTTTCAAAAATAATTTCTTTTATAAAAAATAAAAAAATAATATTGTTATTTTTATTATTAATAATAAATATTTTTTTTTCTTTTAATAAAATAATAGGAGTTTATAAATTAATAAAAATTATTGAATTTTTAATTTTATTTTTACTTAGTGTAATTAATTTTCAAAAAATAGATAAAAGAATTATTTTAATTACCTTAATATTTTCATCATTAATTCAATTATTTTTATCGTTTTATCAATTTATTTATCAAAAATCAATTCAAAGGATTTTTTATTTATTAGGTGAGCGATTGTTTACCATATCAACAATTGGTATTGCTAAAATAACTATTGAAGGAAAAGAATTTCTTCGTCCTTATGGCAGTTTTTCTCATCCTAATTCTTTAGGAGGATTTTTTTTACTTTTATATTTTTATGTTTTGACAGAAAAAAAATTTAATAAATATTTTTTATCAAAAATCCTTTTATTATTAATTAGTGGAATATTGGTTTTATTTTCTTTTTCTAAAATTGCTATTTTTACTTTTATTTTTTTAAATCTAATTTATTTTATAAAAAATAATCATTGTTTAATTTGTTTGATAGGAAAAATATTGACTTTTTTTATTGTTGGAGCGATTTTTTTAAAAACACATACAGATTTACTAACTATAGAAAAAAGAATTTTATTAATAAATAATTTTTGGTTAATTTTAAAAAAATATTTTTTAATAGGAGTTGGTTTAGGTAATTATTTAATTGCTCAAAGTCATTTTAAAAGTCATTTTTTATTGTTTTTTAATCAACCGGTTCACAACATTTTTTTACTTTTTTTAAATGAGATTGGAGTTTTTATTTTTATTATAATTACAAAATTTATTTATGATTTTTTTAAAAAAATTAAAATTAATTTTTATTTAATTTTCTTAGTATTAATTACAGGTTTTTTTGATCATTATTGGTATACTCTTCAACAAAATTTTTTAATATTAGCATTAACTTATGGAAGTGCTTCAAGTGCTTTTTTTACTTCTAAATTTAAATTAAGTAAAAGTTCTAAGTCATTTTGATTTCCTTGGGGTAAAATTTTAAACATCTCTAAAATTAACTGATGATGCTTAGCGTTGGCTAATTTTAATGTTTCAACAAATCCATTAGGTAGTTGACTTCCTTGTTTTTTTATCTCTTTTATTAATTGAAGAATTTTTAAAAAATATTTTTCTCCTTTAGAAAAAGTTGAAATAGCAAGACTGATTTTTCCTTTTTTGGCTAATTGATATCCGGCAATTGCTCTTTTATCAGAATTTAATAAATATAATTCAGCTTTTTTTGAATAATCGCGGGTTAAAAATTCGGTAATTTTATCTCTTAATAATTTGACGATATAAAGAGGATGGTCAGGTAAAAGTCCGGGATGTGGAAGGTTATAAATAATATTTTTTTGATTTTGATTAATGATTTCTCCTGAAGATTCGATGGTAAAACTTAAATAAACAGTAATTAAAATAAAAAAAACAAAAAAGAAAATAAACAAAATATTAGAAAAAACTTTCATTTATTTATTATATTAAATATTGAGCTAAAAAACAACCCTGAACCACTTTGGGTTCAGGGCTTTATGTTTTTATGAAAAAATTTTTATTTAACTAATCTTTTTAAACTTTTACCAGCTGTAAAACCGGGAGTTTTAGTAGCTGGAATTTGGATTTCTGCTCCAGTTTGAGGATTTCTTCCTTTTCTTGCCGCTCTTCTTCTAACCATGAAAGTACCAAAGCCTGTAACAACAACTTTTTCTCCCCTTTTCATTGCGTCAGCAATGATGGAGAAGACTGTTGAGACAGCATCTTTAGCAGCTTTAGCAGTTAAATTAGCTTTTTTTGCTACTTGAGCAATTAAATCAGCTTTTGTCATTGTTTTCACCTCCTTTCTATAATAAGAATATTATTTTTTTGGCTTACTGTCAATCTATATTTAAAATATCTTATTATAACAATCTATATCAACTTAGGGCTATAGAACAATACGATTAATAAAGTTAATGTTAAAAAATTACAAATGAGTTAAAAATTTAAAAAGTATATAAAATTTATAAAGATAAAAGAGATAAAAAAGTTTAAAGAGTTAAAAAGTTAGAAGGTTTATAAAGTTAATAAAGTTTTTTTAAAGTTTATAAAATTATTAAAAAATTTTTAAATTTTATTAATTTTTAACTTATTCTAGTCACCCACTACTTCCCAAAGATGTCAGACGGATTGAACAAGGTTTTGAATATTAATAAAAATAATTAAAAATTTAAAATAAAAAATTAAAAATTAACACAAGTTTTGTGTTTCATGTTGCGGTTACGGGTTAAGAGTTTTAAAGTTTATTAGGTTTGTAAAGTTAGAAAGCTTGTCTTAAACCAATCTTTGATCTAGTTTAGGGTTTATAATGTTTAAAATTAGATGTTTGAAGTTTAAAGTTTAATGTTCCACGTTTAAAATTTTATGTTCTACTATTTTTATGTTTTAAATTTTCGTTATTGCTTCAGCGCGAGTTTCACGAATTACTGTTATTTTTATCTGTCCAGGAAAGACATCAAATTTATTTTCTAATTCTTCTTTAATTTTTTGAGCTAAAATAATAGCTTCATCATCAGTAATATCTTCTGGGTTGACTATTACTCTTAATTCTCGTCCAGCCTGTAAAGCATAAGCTTCTTTAACACCTTTTTTTGTCATTGCAATTTCTTCAATAGTTTTTATTCGTTTTAAATATTCTTCAAAATCTTCGTGTCTTGCTCCTGGTCGACCACCAGAAACAGCATCGGCTATATATACAATTACCGCTTCAATTGATGGAAATGGAATATCCTCGTGATGAGCTGCTACACAATCAATAACTGCTTGTGGAAAACGATGTTTTTTTAATAATTCAACTCCTAAATCAACATGAGAGCCTTCTTTATCAGTAATTACTTTTCCAATGTCATGAAGTAAACAACCAAGTTTAACCACATTAACGTTAGCTTTAAGTTCATAAGCTAAAGCAGTACCAATTTTTGTTTCTTCTAAAGTATGGACTATTAAGTTTTGACCATAAGAATAGCGATATTTAAATCTACCTAATAATTTAATAATTTCTGATGGTATATTAAAAACACCAACTCGATGAGCTAAATCTTCTCCTGCTTTATAAATTTCTTTTTCAATATCTTCTTTAGTTTTTTTAACGATTTCTTCGATTCGTTGAGGTTGTATTCGACCATCTTTGATTAATCTCTCTAATGATAATCGAGCTATTTCTCTTCTTATTGCATCAAAAGATGATAATTTAATTACTTTTTCTTCTTCTAAGTCTAAATCAACTCCAGTAACCAATTCAAAAGTACGAATATTTCTTCCATCTTTACCAATAATTCTTCCTTTCCAATCTTCACTTGGTAAATTAACAACTGATAAAGTATATTCTGCTACATAATCAACAGCACCATACCGCATTGAGTCAACCAGAATTAATTTAGCTTTTTCATCAATATTTTTTTTAATTTCTTCTTCAGCATTTTTTATTTTTTTAGCAATTTCTTCTTTTAATTTTTCTTCCCAGCTTCGGAGTAATAAATTTTTAGCTTCTTCTTTAGTCATTTTAGCAATTTTTTCTAATTTTTGAAGAATTTCAGATTTTTTATCTTCAAGTTGTTTAATTAATCTTTCATAATGGGATTTGATATCTTTAATTGATTGTTTTTCTTTATTTAGTTGTTCTTCTTTTTGTTCGATTATCTCTTCTCTTTTTGCCAATCTTGATTCAAGTTCTAAAGCAGTTCGTGCAGTTTCACTAGCCTTTTTTTCAGCTTCTTCTATTAATTTTTCTGCTTGTTGGTGGGCAAGTAATAAAATTTCTTCAGCTTGTTTTTTTGCTGAAGCAATTAATTTTTCCCTTTCTTGATTAATCGATAAAAATTTACGAAAAAATTTTTGTAGCATGTTCTTATAAAAAACACCTTAAAGGAGAAAATGTATTATTTAGTTATCTTATTCGTGAAAAAAACTTAATTTGGAATTTGTTATTAACATTGTTTTTAAACTATTAAAATTTTCTCCTTTAGGTTAAATTTTTAATTAATAACTATATTTTACCTGATTTTTTAAAAAAAGAAAAGAAAATTATTAAACATATAAAGTTTAACATTTAACTTTAGACTTTATAAACCCTAAACTAGATCAAAGATTAGTTTGAGGCAAGTTTTATAACTTTTAAAACTACTAATTTTTATTAATTTTTAGTCCATTTTGCCAATTCGTCTGACACCTTGGGAGGTAGTGAATGGCTAGAACAAGTTAAAAATTAATAAAAGTGAAGATTTTTTATAATGTAAAATTTTTTAGTTTTTTATATGTTTTTTTGGCGGTTTCAAAGGAAAAACCGCGCGATAAAAGTAAACGAATAGCTTTTTCAAAGCGTTTTTTTTCATCTAATCGATTTAGTCTTGACCAACGTTTTTTTAAAACTTCAAAAGCTAATTCTTCTTCGTCAAGTTCATTTTTTAAAAAATATTTTTCAAGCAGATCTTCTTTTATTCCTTTTTGTTTTAATTCTTTGATTAATAATTTTTTTCCTTTGGGTTTAATATTAATTCTATCATTAATATATGATTGAACAAATCTTTCATCATCAATTAATTGTTGATCTTTTAAAATATTAATTACTTTTTCAACATCATCTAAAGACCATTGTTTATCTTTAATTTTTTTAATTAAATAATCACGAAGTTCTTTTTCTGTTCTTAATCGAAATTTGAGATAAAAATAAGCTTTGTTTAAAAGAAAATTTAGATGATCCATAACTTAAATTATAGTTTTTTAACCTTGAGCTAGAGTTAAAAGATAAACTTTTTGAAAACCATTTTTTTTCAATACTCGACAAGCTTCTTGAGCAGTTGAACCAGTTGTTACCAAATCATCAACCAAAATAATTCTTGAGTTTAAAGGTAATGAATGTCTTTTTATAGAATAACAATTTTTTACATTTTTTCTTCTTAATTTTAAATCTTTTATCTCCGCTTGCGCTGGTGTATCCTTAATTTTTTCCAAAAGATCAACTTTAGAAAAATTAACAAATTTTTGGAAAAAACTAATTAGTAAATCAACTTGATTAAAACCACGAAGTTGAAGTTTTTTTTTAATTAAAGGAATTGGTTGAAAAAAACAATGATTAATTTTTTTATAAAAGTCTAATTTATACAAAAATTCTGGTTTTATTGATAAAGAAAATTCTTTCCAAGCTTCTTTGACTAAACGGTATTTAATATTTTTAATAAGTTTTTTTAAAGTTGGATTGTAATAAAAAATTGCTATTTTTCCATCGAGAGAATATTTTTTTTGGCAACCAAAATGAGTCAAACCATAAAGACTGGGTTTTTTACAATAAAGACAAAAATCTTGAGTTAATGGTTTAAGAGTTTTTTGACAATTTAAACAAAAGTAACTGCCAATTTTTCCACAACTTAAACAAAATTTAGGATACAAAATGTCTTTTAAAAACATATTTTATTTTATCTAATTTTTGCTTTTTAAACAGTTATCTTTTATAATATTAACAAATGAAAACAATTAAAATTGAAATATCTTCAAAGACAATTTTTTTAACATTTTTTTTCTTTCTTTTTTTAAAGTTTATCGTTTTAATTAAAGAGATTTTATTATCTTTATTTATTGCTTTTATTATTTCTGGCGCCTTAAAACCTTTCGTTAGTTATTTAGAAAACAAAAAAATTTCTCGATCAATTGCGGCATTTTTTGTTTATATTGTTTTTGTATTTTTTTTTGTTTTAAATGTTTTATTAATTTTTCCGCCTTTAATAAGGGAGGTTAATTTATTTTTAAAACAGTTACCAAATTTTATTCAACCATTATTAAAAAACGAATTGATTTTTATCGATATAAAAAGTCTTATTTCCCAAATTCCTAATTTAACCAATGACCTATTTTCTATTATTAAAAATTTATTTTCTAATTTAATGTTTGTTATCACTACGTTATTTTTTGGTTTTTATTTAACTTTAGATAAAGAATTTTTGAAAAAGAGTTTTAAAAAATTTATTGAAGATAATGAAGCAGAAAAACTAGCATTTATTATTAATCAAGGAGAAAAACGAACGGCTTCTTGGTTTTGGGGAGAGTTAATTTTAATGTTTGTTGTCGGTCTACTAACCTATTTAGGTCTAAATTTAATTGGTATGTCAAGTTATGCTATACCTTTAGCTTTTTTAGCAGGATTACTAGAAATTATTCCTAATATTGGTCCAATAATCTCAGCAATTCCAGCAATTTTTATAGGGTTATCTCAATCAATTAATTTAGGAATTTATAATTTAGCGTTATATATTTTAGTTCAACAATTAGAGAATAATTTAATTGTTCCTTTAATAATGAAAAAAGTTGTTGGAATTCACCCAATTGTTACACTGCTTGGATTATTAATTGGTGGTAAACTAGCCGGGATTTTAGGCGCATTACTTTCAGTACCAATAATTATTTTTTTAGAAACGATTATTTTAGAATGGCAAAAAAGAAGATAATATTAATAAATTCGGTAATTCTTCGTTAAATATGCGGAAAAAAATTGCTATACTTGGTGGTGGCTTGACAGGTTTAACAGCTAGTTATTATTTAGTAAAAAAAAACTATCAAGTAACAATAATTGAAAAATCTCCTTTTTTAGGTGGTTTAGCAGCTGGTTTTAAAAAGAAAAATTGGCAATGGTATTTAGATTATGCTTATCATCATCTTTTTGCTAATGATAAAGAAATTATAAATTTTGCCAAAAAAATCGGTTATAAAAAAATTATTTTCCCCACTCCGATTACTGGATCAATTTTTGATGATTTGTATATTTATCCAATGGATAATCCAATAGATTTTTTAAAACTACCAATCTTAAGTTTAGTTAATAAGATTCGTTCTGGATTTTTTTTATTTTTTTTGAAAATCTCTCCATTTTTATCGATTTACGAAAAAATGACAAGCGCTGATTTTATTAAAAAAACCATGGGAAAAAATATTTGGATTAGATTGTGGAATAAGCTTTTTCGGAAAAAGTTCGGTAAATATGCGGAAAATATTTTAGCGTCTTTTTTTTGGGCGAGAATTAAAAAAAGAACGAAAAAATTAGGTTATTTTTATGGTGGTTTTCAAAGTTTTATTAATTATTTAGAAAACAAGCTAAGAAAATTACAAGTTAATTTATTAAAAAGTTGTCAGGTAATTAAGATTAAAAAAATAAAAAACAAATTTTTAATTACTTATCTAGATAAAGAAGAGAGAAGAATTAATAAAGAGTTTGATTTGGTGATCTCGACATTGCCAACTCCGATATTATTAAAAATTGCTCAAAAAATATTTCCCGCAAATTTTCTGCAGAATCTCCGCAAACTTCAATATCTTCATGCGAGAACTTTAATCTTAGAAACAAAAAAACCACTTTTAAATAAGGTTTATTGGTTAAATGTAATCACGGAAAAAATTCCTATTATGGGAATAATTGAACATACTAATTTTATTGATAAAAAATTTTATGTAAACAATCATTTAATTTATTTAGCTTGGTATTTAGAAGAGAATAATCAATTTTGGCAGATGAGCGAAAAAGATTTATTAAATTTTATTTTTCCATATTTAAAAAAAATTAATCCAAATTTTTTAAAAAAAGACATTATTGATTTTTGGAGTTTTAAAGCATATTATGCTCAACCAATTTTTGATAAAGAGTTTGTTAAAAATAAACCAAGTTTTAAGACACCAGTAAAAAACTTTTTTATTGCTAATCTTGATATGACTTATCCGTATGATAGAGGGACAAATTATGCGGTAAAGTTAGGAAAAGAAATTTTAAAAGTTATAGAAAAAAATTAATTTTATTTTTTACTACAACTAAATTCATATCCACAGTGAGGACAGCAGGATTTCCAAGTTTCAGGCTTATCTTTTAACTCTCCTTGAATTGTTTGACCACAATTAGGACATTGATAATCTTCATAATGATCTAATTGGGACATTAAATCTTGCTTTAATAATTTTTCAAAAAAATTACCTGAAGTCCAAAAACTATTTGGAGAATTTGATGTTGATCCACAACTACCACTAACTGGTGGTGGTTGATATGAAGAGTAAAAATTAATAATTCGTGAATCAAATAATAAAGGAGTAGGTTGATTGTTATCATCAATAAAAAAATGTCTATTTTGTGGATTTTTTAACTCTTCAGAAAGGTTTTCTAAAGCAGTCATTAGTTTTACAAATTCTTCATAATTTCCTGATAGATAAGCTTTAACTGCTTCATTAATTAAGGGTTTTAAAACTCCATTATTGCCTAAAGCTTGTTCAAAGATAGCCTGAGTTTGCTCATTAATTGGATTAAATATTTGAGAAATAATCTCTTCTGGATTAACTATTTGTCGATGTAAAAGCATAGGATTTTGTAAAAAATCAGTGTCATTTTTAAAATGTATTGATTGACCTGTTAAAGCTGTTAAAACTTGATTAAATTTTTCTAAATCTCTTCCGTCTTCTACTCTTCGAGCATTCATTGTAACATGCCACTGACCGTTTTTTATTCCATCAACAACTCCATAAAAAATAAAACCATAATCGCCATAACCATCATTTTTATCACCAGGTGGGCTTGCCCAGACAATTCCAGCACCAATTTCTAGATTTTCAGTTAATAACCTATTAATTTTTTTTAAACCAATTAATTCAGCTTCTTCTCTTAAGATTGGTTTAAGTTCTTTATTTTTTCTTTCAATAGCTCTTTGAGCTTTTACTATCATTGATTCTTGAGTGTTAGGATCAATTAATCCTTGATTACGATCAAAGTGATACGAATATTGATATAAAGGCAATTGAAAACGGTATTCACCTAAATATGAGATTACTAATTCTTCAAATGATTTAAATTTTAATGGTTCTTTTATTTCAAGAGAAAAAGCTTCATTTTGCCACGGTGATTGTGTTTGAGAAAAAGTTTCAGTACGCATAAAATTTTCCCTGCTCGGGGTTATAGGTTTGGGCGGTATCGGGCTTTTCTCCGATTCGGAGAATTACCGTTGCGGCACAGCCACGGATTTTCACCGTAGTTCCCGTGATCCAAACCTGAAATTAAAAATAAATTAAGTATAAAACTTTAAGAAAAAAAATCAAGAAGAAAATTTATTCTTTTAACCTTTTTTTAAAATAATCAACATAAGGAATAACTTTTGGATCTTGTTCGTATAAAACTGATAAATACATTGAAAGATAACTACCAATTGCCATTAATTCAAAAGTTTGTTCAATTTTATTTTTTCCTGTTAATTCATACCAAATAGTATTGATTTTATTTTGTTCAACCACTTCTTTAGTAATTTTAAACCGTTTTTGGATTTTTTCTGAATATAAAGAAGAGTAGAAAAAAACAAAAGTTAATATTTCTTTTAATTTTTTAGGAAACTTTAATCCTTCCATTAAATGATGATTTAACTCAGGTATAACCCGAAAGCCAGAGATTGATTTGGCAGTTTCATTAGTTTGATTAGCAATAGCATTACCAACACCAGTTAAAAATTCGGAAACAATGTAGTAAGGATATTTTTGATATAAATTTAAAGCAAGTTTTTTTATAGGATTATTATTAAGATTGGTTTCAATTTTAAATTGTTTAGTTAATGTTTTTAAATTTTTAATAGCTTGAAAAACTTTTTCGCTTAATATATTAATTAATTTTAAATTAATCAAAATTCCTAAATGACCACCAACAAAATAACCAAAACCAATTCTAGGTTGTTCAGAGGGATTAAAAATTGGATTAATTAAATAAAAAGGTATGTTATTTTTTTCAAAAAATGATTTTAGTTCACCACCAACGGTTAAACCAGTAATTTTTGTTTTTTTTTCTAAAGCTTGAGTAGCACAAGAAATTACTTCTTCGGTTGTCCCTGAATAAGAAGATAAAACAACTAAGGTTTTTTCATTGACAAATCCAGGTAAATGATAATCATCATTAATGAAGTAGGGTACTTTTAATTCTTGTTTAAACAGATTTTGAATAATTAAACTTGGAAATCTTGATCCACCCATACCACAAACAACAACATTTTCAATACCGTTATAATTACTTGGATATTTTATCTTCAATGATTCTTCTAAAGATTGTTTTAATTGATTTGGTAAATTATCTATTGATTGAATAACGGTATTACCACCTTGAAGTTGAAGAATTTTTTTTTCATCATCAAGATTAATCATTTTTTTTATTTTAACAAAAAATTATTATATAATTCAATATTAATGAAAGAAAAAATTTTTCTTTATTTTCGTCTTTTTCGAGTTAGTCAATGGATAAAGAATTTTGTTGTTTTTACTTCAATAATTTTTTCCGGAAAATTATTTGAAACAAATTTGTTTTATAAAACATTATATGTTTTTTTTGTTTTTTGTCTCTTATCTTCAACTTCATATATTTTAAATGACTTAATAGATTATCCATTTGATAAAAAACATCGTTTGAAAAAAAATAGACCAATCGTTTCAGGTGAGATTTCCATCCCACAAGCAACCTTTTTAGTTTTTATTATGAGTTTAGTTTCTTTAATTTTAAGTATCTTTTTCTCTTTACCATTATTTTTTTTAAGTTTAATGTTTATATTACTTCATTTTCTTTATTCTTTATATCTTAAAAAATATCCAGTAATTGATATTTTTACCATATCTTTATCTTTTGTTTTAAGATCATATGCTGGAGTAATTGCAACTGGTTTTCATATACCTATTTGGATGATGTTGACAATATTTTTTATTTCTTTATTTATGGCTTCGATTAAACGTCATGCTGAACTTCAAGTTCAAGGAAAAGAGGTTCGCTTGTCTTTATATCGATATAATGAACATTTTTTAGATTTTGTTACTTATACTTCAGCCACTTCAGCAATAATTTCTTATTCTTTTTATACTTATTTTGAAAAATTACCTCCAGTTGAAACAGTTTTTGGAAAACAGTTTTCTTTATTTTTACCTCAACTTGAAGCAAGAAAATTAATGATGATAACAATTCCTTTAGTTGTCTATGGAATAATTCGTTATGCTCAACTATTATACGAAAAATATGAAGGCGAGCGACCAGAAAAATTAATTACCTCAGATATTCCTCTAATTATCACTATATTAATTTGGGGAACAATTATAATCAGCTTAATTTATATTTTTTAGCTTAAAAAATGTTAAATATATTCCATTGACAAAAAAATTAAATATTAGTAAAGTTTATAAAGTTATTATTTATTTTTGAAATATGAAAAATTTAGATACTCAAAAAAAACAAGCAATTAATTTAGCAATCGAACAAATTCAAAAACAATTTGGCAAAGGAGCGATCATGCGATTTGACCAAGGGCCAGCAGTAGCAGTCGAAACAATTTCTACAGGAATTATTAATCTTGATCAAGTTTTAGGAGTTGGTGGTATTCCAAAAGGAAGAATTATTGAGATATATGGTCCAGAATCTTCAGGAAAAACAACTTTGTGTTTATCTGTTATTTCTCAAATACAAAAACAAGGAGGAATAGCGGCTTTTATTGACGCTGAACATGCTTTAGATCCAGAATGGGCAAAAAAATTAGGAGTAAAACTTGAAGATTTATTAGTTTCTCAACCTGATACTGGTGAACAAGCATTAGAAATTGCTGAAACCTTAATTCGTTCTGGTGGAGTTGATTTAATAGTGATTGATTCTGTAGCTGCCTTAGTGCCTCGAGTTGAAATTGAAGGAGAAATGGGTGAGTCACAAATTGGTATTCAGGCAAGATTAATGTCACAAGCTCTTCGAAAACTAACAGGAATTGTTTCAAAATCAAAAGCAACAGTAATTTTCACTAATCAAATTCGATTAAAAGTGGGCGTATTATTTGGAAATCCAGAAACTACTCCAGGAGGATTAGCTTTAAAATTTTATGCTTCTGTAAGAATGGATGTCAGAAAAGTAGAAACTTTAAAGAAAAATAATCAAGTTTATGGAGCAAGAGTTAGAGTAAAAATTGTTAAAAATAAAGTTGCTCCTCCTTTTAGAGAAGCTGAATTTGTAATAAATAATAATGGTATTGATCAAGAAGAATCATTGGTTGATGCAGCTATTGCTAAAGGTATAATTACTCGATCAGGCTCGTTTTTTAAAATGAAAGAAAAATTATTAGGTCAAGGTAAAGAAGAAGTTAAAGAAAATATTGCTAAAAATGAAAAGTTAAAAGAAGAAATTATTAAAGAGATTTTAAAAAAATAATCAGAAAACAATTATTTTTTAATTTATAAAAAAATCTAAAAACATATTTTTGTTCAAAGGTTTTTTGGCATTTTAAAGTTGACAAAAATTCTTGAGGCTGACAAAAACACTTGATATAGTTTTAATATATTTTGACCTCTTGAAATCCTACCAATAGTGTTTTAAATTTTTAATTAACACTAATTATGTATTGTATTTTTTGTAAAAATATTGATACTGAAGTAATTGAAACAAGGTTATCTGAAGATGGAAGTACAATAAGACGAAGACGACAATGTTCAAAATGTGAAAAAAGATTTACTACTTACGAGAGAGTTGAAGAATTGCCAATTTTAGTAATCAAAAGAGATGGAAGAAGAGAAAGATTTGATCGAGAAAAATTAAGAAAAAGTATTGTTTTACCATGCGATAAAACAACGGTTAATTCAGAACAGATAGAAAAAATTATTAATGAAGTAGAAAGAAGCATCAAAGAAAAAGAAACTACAGAGATCGAAAGTAAAGAGATTGGTAATTTAGTGGCACGTAAATTAAAAAAAATTGATAAAATTGCTTATATTAGATTTGCCGCTGTATTTAAAAGATTTGTTGATTTAGAAGATTTTGAAAAAGAAATTAAAAATTTAGTTAAATAATATTTATGAAATTATCAGGAATTTCAGAAAAAGTTTTTCTTGATCGTTATGCATTAAAAGATAAAAAAGGTAATCCAATTGAAAAAACTCCTGATGAAATGTGGAGACGAATTGCTAAAGCAGTTGCTTCTGTAGAAAAAAAAGAAGAGCAAAAAAAATGGGAAGAAGAGTTTTATAAAATTATGAAAAATTTTCAATATGTTCCTGGTGGAAGAATTTTATCAGGAGCAGGTACAGGATTTGCTGTTTCTTTTTATAATTGTTATGTAATTCCATCGCCAAAAGATTCACGGGGAGGAATTTTAGAAACTTTAAAACAAATGGTTGAAATTATGGCTCGAGGTGGTGGAGTAGGTATTAATTTATCTACTTTAAGACCAAGAGGTACTCGTGTTGAAAAAGTTAATGGTTTTTCTTCTGGTCCAGTTAATTGGGCTGAATTGTTTTCAGTAGCAACTAAAGATATTATTCAACAAGGAGGTACCAGAAGAGGTGCATTGATGTTAATGCTTTGGGATTGGCATCCTGATATAGAAGAATTTATTACTGTAAAACAAGATTTAACGAAAATCAATGGAGCTAATCTTTCAGTATGCGTTTCTGATTCTTTTATGAAAGCAGTTGAAAACGATGAAGATTGGCAATTAATTTTTCCTGATATCAGTGATCCAGAATATGATGTTAAATGGGATGGTGATATTGAATCTTGGAAAAAACTAGGAAAAAAGGTTAAAGTTTATAAAACTATTAAAGCAAGAAAAATTTGGGATTTAATTGCGGAGGCTGCTTGGCGTTCAGCTGAACCCGGAGTTGTATTTTTAGAGCGCTATAATAAACTTTATAATAATTATTATTGGAATAAAATTATTTGTGTTAATCCTTGTGGCGAAGAAGGTTTGCCAGCATGGGGTGTATGTAATCTTGGCTCAATTAATCTTTCTGCTTTAGTAAAAAGTGAAGATATTGATAAACCTGGAAAATTTGATTTTAAAAGATTAAAAGAAATTGTTAGAGTAGCCGTAAGATTCCAAGACAATGTTGTTGATATGGACCCCTATATTTTTGAAGGAATAAAAAAAACGCAACTTGAAGGAGAAAGAAGGATTGGGTTAGGGACAATGGGGCTTGGTGACACTTTAATTAAGCTTCATTTAAAATATGGTTCTGAAGAATCATTAAAATTTATTGAAAAAGTTTATAAAATTATTCGCGATGAGGCTTATTTATCATCTGCTTTAATTGCTAAAGAAAAAGGAAGTTTTCCAAAATTTGATAAAAAACTTTATTTAAAAGGAAAATTTGTTTCTAAATTACCAAGTAAAATCAAAAAATTAATAAGAGAAAACGGAATTAGAAACTCATTGCTTTTAATGCAAGCGCCCACTGGTTCTACTTCGCTTATGGCTGGAACCACATCGGGTATTGAACCAGTTTTTGAGTTTGAATTTTATCGTCATGATCGACTAGGAGATCATCTTATTCGTCATCATTTATATGAAAAATGGTATCAAAAGCATGAAAAAGAAATAAAGGAAGGAAAGATTAAAAAACCTCACTGGTTTGTCTCGGCTAATGAGTTAACTCCTGAAGATCATGTTAAAGTTCAAGCAATAATTCAAAAATATGTTGATGCATCAATTTCAAAAACAGTTAACGCTCCAAGAACTCATACAGTTGAGGATGTAAAAAAACTTTATACTTTAGCTTATAAACTTGGTTGTAAAGGAATTGCTTATATGCGAGAAGGTTCAAGACAAGGAGTTTTAGAAAGAAAAAAAGGAGAAAAAGAAAAACAACTAATTTCCCAATATACAATAAAACCAAGACCAATGGTAGTTCATGGATCAACTTATAAAATTAATACGCCAGTTGGAGTGGCTTTTATTACTTTAAACACAAATGGAGGTAATCCACCAGAACCATTAGAAATGTTTATTACTATTGGTAAAGCTGGTAGCGATGTTTATGCAATGGCTGAAGGTTTAGGAAGAATGATTTCTGTGGCACTAAGATTTTCTTCTCATTTACCAGTTGAGATTAGGGTTAAAGAGATTATTGAACAATTAAGAGGAATTGGCGGAGCAAGAACGAGTGGCTTTGGGAAAGATAAAATTCGGAGTTTGCCTGATGCTGTTGCTAAAGTTTTAGCAATGCATTATAGATTAAATGGTAATGGAGATAGTCATATAAATTTAGAAAAGAAAAACGAAGAAAAGCCAACTTTATTAAATGTATCAACGCAGAAATCATTATTAAATGAAGAGAAATCGAATTTTTTTGATCTTTGTCCTTCATGTGGTGAAGTTAGTTTAGTGCATGAGGAAGGCTGTAAAAAATGTTATAGTTGCGGTTATTCTGAGTGTTAATTTATGAAAATTTATACAAAAACTGGTGATCAAGGAAAAACCTCTTTATTTAATGGTAAAAGAGTAAAAAAAGATAATGATTTAATTTTTGCTTATGGAACAATTGATGAATTAGGAAGTTTTTTGGGTTTAGTTTATTCAAAAATAAAAGATAAAAAAAATAAGCAGTTTATATTAGAAATTGAAAAAGATTTATATTTGATTATGGCTTATTTATCAGGAGCAAAAGTATCTTTAGATTTTTTAAAAAATAAAGTTGATGAGTTTGAAAAGGAGATTGATCAATTAACTTTAAAATTACCACCTTTAAAAAAATTTATTATTCCCACTGGATCAGAAATATCATGTTGGTTTCATATTTTAAGAACAATTTGTCGGCGAGTGGAAAGATTAATTGTTAAAACAAAAAAACTCGAATTAGTGCCATATTTTAATCGACTATCTGATTTATTTTTTACTTACGCTCGATTTTATAATCAAGATAAAGAAATTCTTGTATAAAAAAGCTAATAATTTTATTTTTTTTTAGAATTGTTATACTAAAATTATGGCTAATAATAATTTTACTAGTATTGATGATCTAATTTTAAAATATCAAGGAAATAAAAATATAAAAGAAGAGTCAGTTAGTTTACCTAAAGAAGCCGAGCCTTTAAGTCAAAAAAAATTTGAGATTAAAGAAGTGGTTGAACATGATGTTGAAGAAGAGGTTAGACCATATGTATCACCAAGAAAAGATACAATTGAACTACCTCCTGATTTAAAAAAACTAGGATTACAACCAGTTAATACAACAAAGTTTCCTTCTTATCAAAATATAAAACTACCTATATCAGATGAAAAAATCGTTGTTGGTCTTAAGGCACCGGTAACCAGTTCATTAAGATGGTTAGCAACTTTAGCGGTTTATTTATTAGCTAGAGCCCATTTAGTTTTAAAAGTTGTTGGTGGAAGAGTAATTAGGGTAATAAAACAAGATTAATTATTTAACTTGATTTATTTCATTAATAAACCCTTCTTTACTTATAGCGCCAACAAATTGATGAACTACTTGACCATTTTTAAAAATTAAAAAAGTTGGAATAGAGAAAACTTGATATTGAGAAGCTAAATCAGGATTATCATCAACGTTAATTTTGATAAATTTTATATCAGTTAATTCTTTAGCTAATTCATCAATAATCGGCGCTGTCATTCGGCAAGGACCACACCAATCAGCATAAAAATCAACTAAAACTATTCCTTGATGATTTAAAACTTCGTTTTGAAAATCATTTTTTCCTATATGTTTAACCATAGATTTTAATTTAAAAAAATTTTTTAACACAAATAATATTAACGAAATTATTTTTGAAAAGCAAGAGAAAAAAAATGATGGTTTTTATTAAAATATCAAGTATCAAATCTCAAAAATCAAAAATACATTTCAAAATCAAAAAAAGAATAAAACATAAAACTTAAAACTTAAAACATAAAACATAAAACAAGAAGCATGAAATATGAAACATAAAATATAAAAATAAGAACGTAAAACTTTAAAAATTTAAACTTCTAATTTCAATTTTCAAGCGTTATTATTTAATTATTATTAAATAGTTAAAATTGCTAAATTGTTGAATTGTTAATTTTACACAATTTTTAATTTTATTAACTCGTAACCCTTAGCTAATGACGTGAAACTAATTTTATTTAATTTTTAATTATTTTCAAACCCTTGTGTCAACCCGCCTGACATCTTGAGAGGTAGTAGGTGGCCAGGACAAGTTAGACATTATTAAAAATTAAGATTTTTTATAATTACAAATTTTAATTTTACTCAAAATTCGATCTAAATTGTAAAGCTTCGGCAATTGAAGAGGAGCTGATAGTTTTTTCATCTTTTAAATCAGCAATTGTTTGAGCAATTTTAATGGTTTTAAAATAACTTCGAGCTGATAAGGATAATTTGGAAATTGCTTGTTTTAATAAAATTGAGGCATCATCTGTTAATTTACAATAAATTTTTATTTGTGCTGAAGTCATCTCTGAATTAGTAAAAATATCTAAATCTTTAAAACGTAACTTTTGTTTTTCTCGAGCTTTAATTACTCGATTTCTAATTATCTCACTTGTTTCTGTTGGTAGATCAGAAATTAAATCAAGATCATCAACTGGAGGAACATCAACATATAAATCAATTCGATCAATTAAAGGTCCAGAAATTCGTTTTTTATATTTTAAAATTGCACCTGGATTACACCGACATGATTTTTTTGGATGACCTAAATATCCACAAGGACAAGGATTCATTGCGGCAATAAGCAAGAATCGACTAGGAAAAGTTAGTGTTCCTTGAGCGCGAGAAACAGTAATTTTTCCATCTTCCATTGGTTGACGTAAGGCTTCTAAAACTCCTCTTGGAAACTCAGCTATCTCATCTAAAAATAAAACTCCTCGATGAGCTAAAGAGATTTCTCCTGGTGTTGGATTACTACCTCCGCCGACCAAGCCAATGCGTGAAATTGTGTGGTGAATAACTCTAAAAGGCCTAATATTAATAATAAACTCATCTTTTAATAAACCAGCAACAGAGTAAATCTTTGTCACCTCTAAAATCTCTTCTTTTTCCATTGGTGGTAAGATTGAGGCAAAAGCTTTTGATAATAAAGTTTTTCCTGTGCCTGGTGGTCCTTTAAACATTAAATTATGAAAACCAGCAGCAGCAATCTCACAAGCTCTCTTTGCCGTAATTTGACCTTTAATATGTTCAAACAATATTTGATAATCAGTTTTTTTTAAATTTTCTGGTTTTTGAACTTTTGCTGGAAAAATTTCAATTTCTTTATTTAAGAAAAGCACTAATTCTTTTAAATTTTTTATTGAATATACTTTAACTCTTTCAATTAAACTCGCCTCTACACTGTTTTCTTGAGGTAAAAAAATATTTTCTAAGCCTTTTTCTTTAGCAAGTAATGTTAAAGCAATTGCTCCAGGAATTTTTCTTAATTCACCTTCCAAAGATAGCTCGCCAATAAAAAGACTAGATTTTAAGATTTCTGGATTAACGATTTTTGACGCTACCAAAATACCTAAAGCAATTGGTAGATCAAATCCTGAGCCAACTTTTTTAATATCAGCCGGTGCTAAATTAACGGTAATTCTTGTTTCAGGCATTTTAAAGCCACTATTGACAATGGCTGAGCGGACTCGTTCTTTTGCCTCATCAACAGATTTATCAGGTAAACCAACTATGGTAAATCCTGGAAAACCATGAGAAGGAATATCTATCTCAACAGTAATTAAAACTCCATCTAAACCAACAGTTGCCCCTGAGTAAACTCTTGCCAGCATGAAGTTATCATAAAAAAAATTTATTATTTTGTCTGTAGAATATATTTAACACAAGTTTAGTTTTAGAAGATTAAAATAAGAAAAATAGAATGGTTATGAAGTTATAAAGATAAAAGAAATAAAAAAGTTTAAAAAGTTTTAAAAGTTTATAAAGTTTTTAAAAAATCTTCAATTTTATTAATTTTTAACTTGTTGTTAGCCACCTCTGCTAGATAATCTTTCAAGCTCCTTATGGATTAATACAAGAGTTTGAAAATAATTAAAAATATAAAAGATATCAAAATTCAAAAATAAAAACTTAAAACCACATATTAAAATCTAAAAATAATTAAAAATAATTAAAAATAATTAAAAATAATTAAAAATTTAAAATTAATAAATTAGTTATGGATTAGAAGTTTTAAGTTACGTTTTAAAAACAATTTAATAATTTAACCATTTAACAATGTTTTTTAACTAAAAACTACTAACTACTAAAAACTATTCTTAATCTTCTACATTCTAAGTTATATGTTTTATTTTTCTATTTGATAATTACTTTCTAATTTTTTATCATTTACTTTAATGATATTTCTTTCTTTTAAAACCTATAAAGAAGCTACTGGAGAAAGGGCAGTTTATTTTTGTCAGATAGTAAAAAAAGTTATTAGTGAGTTTAATATTCGAATTATTCCCATACTTCAACCAACTGATATTTATCGGGTAAAAAAAGAGGTTGGTATTGAGGTTTGGGCTCAACATGCGGATCCGATTGATCCAGGAAGACATTTTGGCTGGTTATCTCCTTATTCATTAAAAGAAGTAGGTGCATCAGGTGTAGTTATTAATCATGCAGAACGACCACTAGATGAAGAAACAATTAAAAAAATTATTACTAAAGCAAAAATTTATCAATTAAAAACCTTAGTTTTGTGTCAAACTGTTGATTTAGCAAAAAAAGTTGAACAGTGGGAACCAGACTATATTGGTTATGAAAAAGAAGAATTAATTGCTGGCAGTCTTTCTATGGTTGATGTAGAAGAAGATAATATTAAAAAATTAGCTAATAGTTTAAAAAAACCATTAATTATTGGCGCGGCAATATCTACTAAAGAACATGTAAGAAAAACTTTATTGTTTGGAGGAAAAGGAGTGATTTTAGCTTCAGCTTTTGTTTTGGCTAAAAATCCGGAAGAAAAATTAAAAGAATTAGCTTTAGGATTTAAGAATTATTAATTTAAAATTAAGATATTAAAAATTAAAAATAATTTTACTTATGAAAATAATTTCTTATAAGGATGCTTTGTATATTGAGAAATTCAAATGAACAAAAGTCGCTTATTTTTAAGAAATGAATATGAACTTCTGTCTTTGGTTTTGATATCTCTCCTATGTCATCCTGAGCCTTGAAGAGGCGAAGGATCTAGCGAAGCGTAATTGATAAGTCTTAAAACTTGGGATTTTTACTTTTAATTAAACCCATCTTTTTTCTTCTCATTCAACCTTTAATTTTTTTCAATAATAATCGCTTTTTTAGGATTGTTAACTTCTTCAAATCAAACTAATTTATAAAGACGGTATTTTTGAGTAAACGAATTATTGGTTGTTCCGATTTTGTGTTCTTCAGTTCTTTTTGAAAGATTATTTGTAATACCTGTATAAAGAACAGTATTGTTAGGTTGGTATAATATAAAAAAAATATTTTTTATTCATTTATTTTACATTTTTTTCAGTGCTAGATTCTTTACTTAGTTCAGGATGACATTTTGGCATTAATTATAAAAATAAGTAGGAAAAAAAAGCTGTTGATACACCTAAAAATATTCCACCAATGACGTCGGTGGTCCAATGTTCGCCAAGACTAACTCTTGATAAAAGCATTAAAAAATTAAAGACTAATAAGAAGCTTATTAAAGCGATCTTTATTTTTTTATCAATTTTAGCTTTGATAATTAAATAGAAAAATAATAAAGTAACAAAAATCGTTCTTAATGTATGACCTGAAGGATAAGAAAAACCAGGTTGGACATATGACGAAGGAAAAATTACTTCTAAACTATATCGATGAAATAAAAATGGAGTTCCAGGTTGTTTAATAAAGATTTTTCCTAGGATTTCTATAATATGAGCTCCAGCAAAAGGTAAAAATATTAAAAAAGAAATAAGTTTTTTTCTTATTAAAATAATTAAAAAAATTAATCCAGTTAAAATTTCAAAACTACCTAATAGAGAAAAAATTGAAAGATAAGAGTCAAATTTTTTAGGTAGATAATCTTGAATTTTTACTGTTAAGTCAAAATCTAATTGCCGAAAATATTTTTTATGAACAAAATAACTAAAAATAACAAAAAAACTAAAAAAAATTAAGGAAAAAAGTAAAAAAATAATTTTTTTTTGATGTTTTTTTATAAACATTTATTCCATAATCCTAAATTATTAATCATTGCCTTTTTTTGTCCTTGTTTAAAAAGATCAGCATGTTTAACATCTGGTGGCACAGTCATTAAATTAGCATAACCATTAGCAATTAAATAAAGATTGATAAAATTTGCCTCATTAGTTGAAGGTTTATCTGTTAAATAAACATATCTTAATAATCGGTTATATTTATCAGTATGAGATATATCTTTTTCTAAATAAACCTCTTTGCCTTCAACCAGTTCTTTATTTTTTAAATATGCTTCATTAGCAAAACACTCGACTGGTTTTCTTTTATCATGAAGTTCTGGAGTGTTAATGCCAATGTAGCGAACTTTTTGGTTATTTTCAATTTCAATTGTATCGCCATCAATTACTCGAACCACCTTAACTTTTTTTAAAACAGTAGTTGTTGGCATTGGTGTCATTAATATTTTTTCAGTTGTATTATTAGTTTTTAATAATTGCAGTTTTTCATTTAAAAAAGAAAAAAAAGTAAAGATTAAAAGAAAAAAAATTAAGGTTTTTTTGTTTAAACAGTTATTACACATTTAAATAATTTTAGCATTATAATTAATAAAATGAAAAAAATTATTATTGTTGTTTCCGGTTTAATTGTTAATAAAGATAAAAAGTTTCTTTTGACAAAAAGAGTAGATAAAAATAGTCATAATAATAATAAATGGCAAATTCCTGGTGGAGGATTAGAATTCGGTGAAAAACCAGAAAAGACTTTAAAAAGAGAAATTAAAGAAGAACTGGGAGTAGAGATAAAAATTATTAAACTGATTCCTAAAATTTTCAGTGAGAATTTTGGAGATTACCAATTAATTTTTATTAATTATCTTTGTCAGTTAAAAAATGAAAAATCAACAATTGCTTTAAATGAAGAGGCTTCAGAGTATGGTTGGTTTACTCCTCAACAAGCTGAAAATTTAGTTTGTTTAACCAAGGTTAAAGAAATAATTAGATTAGCATATCAAATGTTATGAGAAAAGTTTTTTTGATTTTATTAGTTTTTATTCTGGTGTTTTTTTTATTTTTTTATTTTAAAAAAATGAAAAAAGATAAATTTTATTATCAAAAAATTAATGGAAAAATTTATAAGTTATTAAAGGCAACAACGCCAAGTCAATGGCAAAAAGGATTAATGAATTATCGCAGTAAAAAAGAATTAAAAGGCGCCGATGGAATGATTTTTATTTTTCCGGAAAAAGATTATCGAACTTTTTGGAATATGAATACTTATTTAGATCTTGATGTTTATTGGCTTGATGATGATAAGGTAGTTGGAAAAGATTTTTTGCCAAGCATTGAGAAAACAAAAGAAATTTATACAATTTTTTCAAAAGAAAAGGTTGCTAAAGTAGTTGAACTAGTAGCTAGTAATCAGTAGTTAGGAGTTAATTTTAATACTTCGAATTAAACCATTTAATCTACCAATCTCATTAGTTAAATTAGAAAAACTGTTATGTTGATCTAATTCTAAATATTTAAGATCATAACTTAAAATTAATAAATTTTGTATTTCGGTTAAAGAACTTAAACAAGTGTATAAATATTTATTTTTTACTTATTCTTTAAATTTTTCAGTATTATTTCATATGGTAGATAAATTTACTTTTCTTATAAGATTAATAATTGTAAACATTTTGAAAATTCTTAATATTTTGTTAATATATAAAATATTTAAGAATGAATCAATTTACTATGGATCAAATAACAGAACTAAAAGCAAAAGAAGAAGTAATTAATCAAAAAACCCATTTTGAAATATTAATTTCTTGGTTAAAAACAACAGATTGGAATCAAGTTAGGAGAGAAAATGTAAAAGTTATAGGTAATAACAATTTCTGTGATGCTTTTACTATAGCTTTAGGCAAAATTTTATTTCAAAGTGCATAAGCTGGAGCTGATTTTAATATACGTCTAGCGTCAGCTTTATTACCACCTGACTATACAACAGGTATGGTATTACCTCAAGAAAGATCGCATGCTTTACTAATAATTGAAAGACCAGAAGGAAAATTTATATTAGATCCAACTTATGGTTTATACGCTCCAAATAATAGAATGGGGACAGTTACTAGAGAAAGACCTTATTTATTTACTCCTTTTGATGGCAAAAATATACCAGCTACAGATAAAGGATTGCCTTATTATGATTCATTAATATCTAAAGATTTAAAATTAGGAGTAGAAAATTGTTTAATTAAAACTTCGAATGATCCAGATTTTTTTAAAACATTGAGAATAGCTGCAGACGGATATAGAGAACATTTAGAACGAAGTGGAGGAAACGATTATGTTTATGGAGGATATGAAGAATATGTTAGTCATCTATTCGGAAAAACGATTGACACAAGAAAACTTTTAACACCAGAAGATTTAAAAAGTATGGAACAATTTGTTATGATAGGTCAAAAAATTATTGAAGGAAATGAAGTTACTAGAGCTGCTGAATATGAAATTTTTATTAGAAGTAATTTAATTGAAACATCTTGTAGGGCATTAAAAGATTTAAGAAAACAGATTTCTATTTAAAATTTAAGATTAATTTTATAATATAGTTTTTTAAAATTTTATTTTTTATAAAATATTGCCTTAATTTATCAGATATTATTGAGAGTAAAAAATTTTAATTCAATTTTTTTAGATTTTAACCTTTTAACACTTCTATTCCCGGCAGGGTTCCTTTTTCGATATACTCAAGCATTGCCCCACCACCTGTTGAGATGTGAGTAATTTTTTCTAAATATTCTTTTTTTGAAATTGCTGCTAAAGTATCGCCACCGCCGACAATTGATGTTAAATTAGGATTTTGAGTAATTGAATAATAAATAAAATCAGTACCATTTCTAAATACAGGATTTTCAAAATAACCAACCGGACCATTCCAGATTAATGTTTTAGAATTAGCAATTATTTGACCAATTTCAGCTAAACTCTCTGGACCCAAGTCAAAAATCATTTCTTTATTTTTTATTTCATTAATTTTAACAGTTCTTCCATAAGAAGAATTTTTACTATCAGCAACTAAAACATCCTTTGGTAAAACAATATTTGGTTTTTTAAAACGACTTTTTGCTAAGAATCTTCTGGCAATTTCAATAGCTTCATCTTCACAAAGACTACAACCAACTGAAATTCCTTGAGTACATAAAAAAGTATTTGCTAACTCTCCACCAATGATTAAATTATCAACCATCTTAGATAATCTATCTAATAATCCAATTTTTGTAGAAATTTTTGCACCCCCAATAATGGCTGTTAATGGTTTTTGAGGATTTTTCAAAACTTTATCAAGCATTGAAATTTCTTTTTTTAAAAGTAATCCAGCAAAACTTGGTAAAAATTGAGGAGGACCAATGATTGAAGTATCAGTTCGGTGACAGACGCCAAAAGCATCATTAACGTAAATTTCAGCTAAAGAAGAAAGTTTTTTAGCAAAAATTGTAGAATAGTTTTTTTCTTCTTTAAAAAAACGAATATTTTCTAATACTTTAATTGTTTCTTTTCCATTTTTTATTGTTTCTAAATCAGGATAAAGATTAATATCAATATTTGGTAAATATTCTTTTAGCCTGTCAACAACAGGTTTTAAAGAAAAATTTTTATCAAATTCTTTAGGTCGACCTAAATGTGAAATAAGGATGATTTTATTATTATTTTTTAGTAAATAATTAATTGTTGGCAAACCTTGTTTAATTCTTTCATCATTAGCAATTGTATGATCCGGATTTAAAGAAACATTAAAATCAACTCGAAGAAGGATGGTTTTGTTATTAATTTTTGTTTTATCAATATAATTAATTTTTTTTCTCATATTGAGCAAAAAATATTTCTTAGAAATTTCTCTTTTCGTTTAAAATAACAAATTAAACAAAATCTGAAAGTTTTTCCACTAAATCAACTAATCTTGTACTATAACCCCATTCATTATCATACCAACCTAAAACTTTGATTAAATTCCCATTAATGACTTTTGTATAATTAGCATCAAATATACAAGAATATGGTGAGCCAATATAATCTGAAGAAACTAATACCTTATCTTCATAACCTAAAATATTTTTCAAATTAGTTTCCGAAGCTTTTTTAAATAATTGATTAATTTCTTCAGCAGTGGTTGATTTTTCAACTAAAACTGTTAAATCAATAATTGAACCAGTTGGTATAGGAACACGCAAAGACATACCATCAATTTTTCCTTTTAATTTTGGGATAACGCGAGAAACTGCTTTAGCAGCACCAGTTGTTGAAGGAATAATATTAATCATTGCTGCTCGTGATCGATCAGGTTTTTTATTAGCATCATCAAGCATACTTTGACTGATAGTTACTGCATGGGTAGTAGTTAAAAATCCAGAGACGACTTTTAAATTATCATTTAAGACTTTAAACATTGGTGCAGCACAGTTTGTTGTACAAGAAGCCATTGAGATTACTTGATTATTTTTAAAATCAAATTGTTGGTTATTAACCCCTAATACTACTGTTGGTGTCTCTTCATCTTTGGAAGGCGCAGTTAAAACCACTTTTTTAACACTTCCTTTAAGATGTTTTTCCAAATCGTGTTTTTTGGTAAAAGCACCAGTGGCATCAATAACAACATCAATCTTATATTTATCCCAAGGAATATTTTCAGGAGAATCATTTAAACTAGTAAAAATTTTTTTATCATTAACAATAATTCCATCATTATCTTCTTTAACATTTTTAGAATATTTTCTATAAACAGAGTCGTATTGAAGAAGATAAGATAACATACAATTAGGAGTTTTTCTTGTATTAATTAAAATTAGATCAAAACTGTCTCTTTCTAAAGCAATTCTTGTAAAAGCTCGACCAATTCGACCAAAACCATTTAAACCAACTCGAATTTTTTTCATAAGTTTTATTAAATTAACTTTTAAATTGATGATGATAAGTGGTAATATACCTAATTGTCCCTGAAATCCCACGAATAACAACTGAGTGAGTAATGATCTTATTATTTTGGTAAACCACTCCTTTTAAAAGAGGACCGTCAATAACACCAGTTGCCGTAAAACTTAATTCTTTTCCTTTGGCTAAATCTTCTGAAGAGTAAATTTTTTTTAAATTTTTAATTCCCATTTTCTTAATTTTTTCTTCATCGTTAGGATTTTTTGGTTTAAATCGACATAAAATTTCACCACCCATTACCTTCATCGCCACTGCCGCTAAAACTCCTTCAGTTGACCCACCAACTCCCATATAAACATCAACACCACTTTCTGGAAAACAAGTAGCAATGGCAGCTGAAACATCGCCATCAGTGATCAGTCGTACTCTTGATCCAGCATGACGAACTTCTTCAATTAGTTTTTGATGTCTTTCTCTATCTAAAACCATCACGGTTAGTTCAGTTATTTTTTTATCTAGAGCTTTAGCAATTCTTTTTAAATTTTCTTTAACTGACAAGTTTAAATTAATAACATTTTTTGCTTTTGGTCCAACAGCAATTTTTTCCATATAAGTATCTGGTGCTTTAAGTAAACTTCCTTTTTTGCCAGCAGCAATAACAGAAATAGCATTGTATCGACCAAAAGCAACACTATTAGTACATTCTAATGGATCAATAGCTAAATCCATTTCTGGTCCTTTACCAGTACCAACAACTTCATTATTATAAAGCATTGGAGCTTCATCTTTTTCACCTTCACCAATAACCACTGTTCCTTTGAAGTCAACCTGATTAAAACGAGATCTCATTGCCTTAACAGCCGCTTCATCTGCTTTTTTCTTTTCACCTCGGCCAATCCAGTTTGAAGAAGCAATCGCTGCAGCCTCAGTTACTCGTACAAATTCTAAAGCAAGATTTCTATCCATTGATAAATAGATTACTGATTTGACAATTAAAAGTCAAGTTATATACAATTAAAAAAGTTAAAAATTTATTTTGAAAATATGAATAATTTATATTTAATAGCTCAACAATTAGTTGCTCCAAAAAAAGGAATTTTGGCAGCTGATGAAAGTTTAAAGACGATGACAAAAAGATTAGCTTCAATTGGTGTTGGGTCTACTTTAGAAAATCGACAAATGTGGCGACAAATTATGGTTGAAACAGAAGGAATAGAAAATTATATTTCTGGAATCATTTTATATGATGAAACTCTCCGAAATCCATTACCTAATGGAAAAATGATTGTTTCAATTTTAAAAGAAAAAGGAATTTTAGTTGGGATAAAAACTGACGAAGGAACTTATAAGTTTAATCAAGAAGAGGAAACTTTTACTTTAGGTTTAGATAAATTAGAAAAACGATATCAGGAATATAAAAAAATGGGAGTGGTATTTGCTAAATGGCGTGCTGTTTATAAAGTTGGCAAAGGTTTACCATCAAAAGCCGCCAGAAAAGCTAATGCGATTGGTTTAGCTCAATATGCTTTAATCACTCAAAAATCTGGCTTGGTACCAATTGTTGAACCAGAAGTATTGGTTTTAGAAGGTGATCATTCTATTGAGGTTAGTGAAGAGGCAACTGAAGAAGTTTTAGAAGAAGTATTTGAATGGTTAGAAAGGTTTGATATTGATTTTTCTGGAATCCTTTTAAAACCAAATATGGTTTTGGCAGGAAAAGAATGTTTAGACCAACCGAACACTGAAGAGATTGCTAAAAAAACTATTAAAGTTTTAAAAAAAACCGTGCCAAAAGAAGTGCCAGGAATTGTTTTTTTATCAGGTGGTTTAACTCCAGATGAGGCAACTAATTATTTAGAAAAAATGAATGAATTGTATAAAAATCAAATTCCTTGGCAATTAAGTTATTCGTTTGGAAGAGCCTTACAACAAGAAGGATTAAAAGCATGGGGCGGGAAAAGTGAAAACATTAAATTAGCTCAAAAGGAGTTTTTAAAACGCTGTAAAAAAGTTTCTTTAGCTCGAGGTTAACGAAGAGGATCATAATCGCCTTGACTCCAAGGGTGACAGCGGATAATTCTTTTTAGTCCTAAAAAAAGTCCTTTAAGAACGTCATATTTTTTGACAGCTTGGTAAGTATATTCTGAACAGGTTGGAGTAAATCGACATGAAGCATCAGTTAAAAAAAGATTTTTTAATAGTTGATGACGGAAAATGTGAGATTTTTGATATAAACGAATAAGTTTAAGAATTAATTTTTTCATTGATAATTAATCTTTGATAAATTTTTGGAAAAACTTGATTGATTAAAATATCTTTTTCGGTTTTTAAAAAATCTTGTAAAACATAAACTTCTCCATCAATCCAATTATTTTTATCTCGAGCATCAACACCAATTCTTATTCGCCAAAAATTTTGAGTTTTTATTGTTTCTTCAATAGATTTAATTCCATTATGTAATTTTGGTCCTTGAGCAAAGTTAATTTTAAACTTTCCTAAAGGAATATCAAGATCGTCATGAATAATATATAAATTTTCAGGATTAACTTGATGTTTTTTTAAAATTTTTTGGACAAACTTTCCACTTTCATTCATAAAAGTAGAAGATTTTAATAAAATAAGGCCATTATTTAAATTTTGTGTTTTTAAATAATCAATAAATATCTGACCAACATTATGACGATTATTTTGATATTTGCTTCCAGGATTTCCTAAACCAATAAGAATTTTCATATTTTCCGTTTTAATTTTTTAATTTATCAATTATAATTATAATCTATAATTTTTTAAGCCTTAGTTTAGCTGGTAGAATAGTCTGTTTAAATATTATAGGGCCCGTAGCTCAACTGGCAGAGCAGCAGCCTTTTAAGCTGTTGGTTCCGAGTTCGAGTCTCGGCGGGCTCACTGATGAAAATTTTTATTATTACGGCATTTCCTAAAATAGTTTCTTCGTTTTTCGAAGAAAGTATTCTTAAAAAAGCTCAAGAGAAAAAATTGATTGAGGTTAATATTATTGACTTGAGAAACTATGCTTATGATAAAAGAGGTTCAATTGATGATCGGGTTTATGGTGGAGGTAAGGGTATGCTTTTACGAGTTGATGTAATTGATAAAGCGCTTATTAATATTAAAAACAAAATAAAAAATGAAAACACAAAAATTCTTTTAACCTCACCTCGAGGTAAGATTTTTGATCAAAAAAAAGCCAAACAACTGAGTCAATTAGATAACTTAATTATTATCTGTGGTCATTATGAAGGGGTAGATGAAAGAGTAAAAAACTTTATTGACGAAGAAATTTCTATTGGTGATTTTATTAATACTGGCGGTGAAATCGCCGCACTAACAATAGCCGATGCAGTAATTAGATTAATACCAGGAGTATTAACTAAAGAAGCGATTAATAATGAAAGTTTTTCCCAATACGATATTGATTGTTTGATTTCTCTTTTAGGAGAAAATAAAGTATTAAAAAAACTAAAAGAAAAAGGAATTAAAAAAATAAAATTATTAGAATATCCTCAATATACTCGACCGGAAAGTTATAAAAATTTATCAGTGCCAAAAATTCTTTTATCTGGTAATCCAAAAAAAATTGAAAAATGGCGGATAGAACAAGCTTTTGAAGAAACATTGAAAAGAAGAAAAGATTTATTAATTTGATTTTATCATTATTTTTTTTATTAACAAAAAATAAAAAATTAAAAAAATTACATAAATAAAACTATATTCTTGTTTTAATGTAAAAAAAGTTTTTAAAAAATGACCTAAAAAACTGTCTTTTTCTGGCAAGAAATTTAAATAAATTGGTAAATAGTAACTAATTTTTGAATTAAAAAGTCCTTCTAATAATTCATTTATTCCATTAATAATCATTGATCCCCCTAATAAAATTAATAACCATTCAGTAAATTTAAAAATTTTTTTTATTGATAATTGAGAAAAACCAAAAAAAGTTAAGATTCCGAAAATTGAAGCTATTGAAAAACTTAGTAATAATCCAATAATATTTTCATAAAAAGTATAAAAATAACTTGTTGTTGAGGTAAACAAAGCAATTTCAAATCCTTCTCTAAGGATAAAAAATATAATTAATAAAAATAAAGATAAATCAAAAAAGTTATTGTAGTAGTTATTTTTATTAATCTCTTTTATTTTTTTGTTGGTTTTTTTATGAATTAGATTGTGCAATGAAAAAATTATATAGCTAATAAATATTCCAGAAAAGATCATTAAAAAACCTTCAAAAATTTCACTATATTTTTTATTTATTAAATTTTTTAATAAATTATTGTAATAAAAGAATATAATTGGTAGTAATATTGACAATGAAATCCCTAATAAAGAAGCTAAAAAAATTTCTTTTTCTTTTTTCAATAATAATTTTTTGTTTAATCCTAAAAATATACCAATAATCAAAAATACTTCAAGATATTCTCGTAAACCAATAATAAAAGTTGTTAACATAAACTAAGATTAATTTTATCTTAGTTTTTTTTAATAATCAAATTGAATAATTAAAATTTAAAAACAACAATTAAAAATTAATAAATTAATTACGAGTTAAAGATTATGAATTGTGAGTTAGAATAATTAAAAATTTAAAATTTAAAATTACAATTTAAAATTAAAAATTTTATTCTCTGAATCGGAGAACACTTCTTGAATTTTAAAACTGTTTAGTCTGAAAAAAATTATTTTTTATAGTTTTAAGATTTTAAGTTGTATCCTTCGATTTGAAAGGTAAAACTTTGAGTTTTGAGTTTATTTAATGTTTCGTTCTTTTTAGATTTTGATATGTATTTTTGATATTTGATATTTTGTTGAGATCTTGAATTAATTTCTGAATATCAGGTTTTAAAGTTAAGTGGAAAATAAATTAAAAATTAATAATTTAACCATTTAACAATGTTTTTTAACTGCTTACTACTTATTAACTAACGATACGTTGTAATATAATACCTTTAATATTCTTTATA
>FWWL01002729.1_pt1 | contig 34982 bp, 38 predicted proteins | sample 2228331 | NCBI WGS metagenome assembly FWWL01 (sample SAMEA103939775, study PRJEB20133) | metagenome
ATAGTGCTCCTCAGCAAAGGGGAGACTGGCAGCCCTTTTCAAGTGGTTCCGAGCATAAATATCCCCGGGATGGATAAGTGCAAGTTTTGAGTTAATCAACCACTTCTTACGAGCCCTGGGGTTTGAGGCTGTTCCCTTCCTTACCACACCTGCCACCTTCCAACCAGTGGTAGTGCTTTCGGAGGTCTGGAAAGAAACGGGCTGGAGCGCCATCCTTTTCCTGGCGGCCTTGCTCTCCATTAATCCAACGTTGTACGAAGCCGCAGCTATCGATGGAGCCTCCCGTTGGCAGCAGGTGCGCTACATCTCGCTGCCAGGTATCATGGGGGTTTTAGTGCTGGTGGTACTGCTCAAAATCGGCAGCATCCTCGATGCTGGCTTCCACCAGATTTTCGTGCTCTACTCATTGCCGGTCTACAGCGTAGGAGACATCATCGACACCTGGGTCTACCGGCAGGGCATCCTCAACTTCCAGTTCAGCCTGGCCACTGCGGTGGGCCTTTTCAAGGGCATCATTGGCCTGGTGATGATCGTGGTAGCCAATCATCTGGCCCGGCGGTGGACGGGTAACAGTCTGTACTAAAAGGGGAAAGACATGCCACGCAAAAACCTATCCCGCGCTGACCGCCTTTTCGAGTGGAGTATAGATGCCTTCCTACTGCTGGTGCTCATCGCCTGCTTTGTACCGATGTGGTACGTGGTGATGATCTCACTGCTGCCGTTTGGTCAGCCGGCTCAGCTATTCCTACCTCCCTGGAAGTGGTCTTTTGAAGCCTACGCCCAACTTGTAGAACAGCCCAGCATATGGCGGGCAGCTTTCAACAGCGTATTGCTCACCGTAGTAGGTGTAATCATCAGTCTAACCCTCACTGTGATGACCGCCTATCCCCTCGCACGGCGAGACCTACCGGGAAGAAATCTGTTCGTCATGTTGATCCTGTTCACTTTTCTTTTCAATGCTGGGCTAGTACCCACCTTCCTGGTAGTTAAGGACCTGGGCCTACTCAATACCTACTGGGCAGTCTGGCTTAACGGAGCCATCAGTGTCTACAACCTGCTGGTCATGAAAACCTTTTTCCAGGGGCTGCCAGAAAGCCTCGAGGAAGCAGCCCGCATTGATGGTGCCAACGATTGGCAAGTGCTCTGGCACGTGGTGTTGCCACTCTCGAGGCCCATTCTGCTCACCATCGGGCTGTTCTACGGTGTGGCCAACTGGAATAACTTTTTTGAGCCTATCCTGTTTCTTTCCGATCGCAGTCTAATGCCGCTACCCGTGGTTCTTCGGGATATCCTGACTGGCCTCAACGTGGCTGAATACATCGAGGGGGGAGCGGTGCAAAAAGCTCCCGCCGAGGCGCTCAAGATGGCTTCTGTCGTTCTTATCACTCTGCCCATGCTCTTGGTCTACCCCTGGATCCAACGCTACTTCACCAAGGGCGTGCTAATTGGCAGCGTGAAGGAATAGGAGGGTTCATGAGAACAGGCAAAAGGTTCCTACTTGGTTTAGCCGCAAGCCTTCTGCTGGCGGCTCCGACACAAGCCCAAGGGTTGGTTGATCTGCACGTAGCGCTTTATGCAGCCAACCCCGAGGCACCCGCTCCACCAGCCAACTGGGAGGTTTACCGGATTGTGCGGGAAAAGTTGGGAATTAACCTGCGCTTCACCATGCTGCCTACCGGAGCCGATGGCGATAACCGGCTGGGAGCTCTGGCCGCAGCCAACGATCTACCCGACCTGTTTGAGATACGCAGCCTTTCGCTCTTTGATCGGCTAGTGCAACAAAACCAGCTGGCTCCGGTAAATGCCCTGCTGCCCCAGATGCCTCGCCGTACCCAGGTACGCTACTCCGACCCCCGGCGCAACTGGCTGGTTAGCGTGGATGGCCGGCTCTACGGACTGCAGGAGCGGGCCACCCTCTCCCGTCAGTACGCCATCTGGGTGCGCAAGGATTGGCTAGACAAACTGGGGCTACGCCCCCCTACGACCTTGGAGGAATTTTTACAGGTAGCCAGGGCCTTTACCGAACGAGATCCAGATGGTAACGGGCGAAACGACACTTACGGCTTTGGTGGGGTAATTGATTACGACGTTGCTGGGATTCTGCCCGGCCTGGGTCTGGGCAACCACTTCCAGTGGGCCTACGGGGCTTACGGGGTGGCCGGTACTTGGAACTATAACCCCCAGGCCTTTGCTGCTAATCTGCGCGAGCCGGGATTTCGTCAGGCCACCGAGTTTATCCGGCGGATGGTGGAGGCTCGAGTTATCGACCCCGACTGGGCCACCATGCGCCGTGCCGACCTGCGTAGCCGTTGGCAACAAGGACGCTACGGTATGTTTTTTGAAAGCGTAGGCGGGCTACAAGCTGGGCTGCGCAATTTCCATGCCAACAACCCTAGTGCTGAACTCATTATGCTGCCTCCCCCCAAGGGTCCTTCGGGCCGCTCCTCCATGGGCACCTACTCCTCGGCAGGATGGCTATTCGTGGTGTCCAAGCGGGCTATGGACAACCGCAAGGATGGGGCCATAGCTCGCTTCCTGGAGTGGGCCCACAGTGGAGAGGGGTATATGTGGCTGGGCTGGGGCCGCCCCAACATCGACTACACCTTGGTCAACGGCATACCAGTAGCCAATACCCAAATTCCCCACAGCGTGCGGGGTTCCTATACTCAAATGCGCTGGTTGGTTTTTAATGCCAACCCCCTCGAGATGCGGGCACGCTATCCAGAAATTACTGTGGAGGGGCGCAAGTACGTGATGTATCAACTCATGGAGCAAGCTCAAAACCAGGGCAATTGGATCAACCGTACTGGCGACCTCGCGGTCAAAGCCGCTCCCAACCAGGCCGATATCGAGCGCTACGTGGCCGAAAATCTGGTGCAGTTTGTGTTGGGTCAACGGCCTATCAACGACAACACCTGGGGCCAGTTCCTGGGCGGTCTACGCAACCTTCGCTTTGAACAGTACGAGCAAGCTGCGGGCAAAACCTTGCGCGAGGCTGGCTACCTACGCTAAAGCCAATTGGCCCTGCCAGGTTTGCTGGCAGGGCCTTCTTGAGGTGACTATGCAGTACTTCCATAGGCTTTCCGACAGTAACGGCTACCAACCCCTTCTCGATCAAAGCTGCCAGCACCTATCCTTTGCTCTACTGCGCTTAGCCCCCGGCCAGTCCTATCAGGGCCAAACCGGGGAGCTCGAGGTTCTGCTGGTCGCCTTGGCTGGACAGGCCGAGGTACAGGTAGGGGAAATTTGCTTTAAGGTGGGAGGACGGCCCAATGTTTTCGCTGGCAACCCACACAGCATATACCTACCCCGGCACCAAAACTACGAGGTACGTGCCCTTTCCACCTTTGAAGCGGCGCTCCCTGCGGCCCGGAGTGATCTGGACATCCCTCCCTATGAAATTCGCCCCGAACAGGTACGCACCGGCCAGTGGGGGGCCCTTAACTTCAGCCGCCAGTTCCGCGAAATTCTGGTGGAACCCAACGGCCTGCCGGCCAGCCGGCTGATCGTGGGGGAAACGATTACCCCCAGCGGCAACTGGAGTACCTATCCTCCCCACAAACACGAAGTAGAGGAAGGCCCCGAGGTCTTTCACGAAGAGATGTACTACTTCCGCCTCTCGGCCCCCGAGGGTTGGGGACTGGTACGGCATTATAGCCCAGAGCGGGGCTACGACCAGATCCACCTGGTGCGGGACAATACCCTGCTGGCCATACCACATGGCTACCACACCTACGTAGGGGCTCCTGGCTATACCAGCTATTATCTGTGGTTCCTAGCCGGGAAGGGTCGTCGCCAAGGGGTACGGCTTGACCCCGAAGTAGGCTGGGTACAAAAAGCAGTGGCACTCTTCTAGGAGGCAGGGTGGAGCTTTTCTCGCTCAGAGGAAAACGGGCCCTGGTCACTGGGGGAGCAGTGGGCATCGGTCGAGCCATCGCGGTAGGGCTAGCCCAAGCCGGCGCAGATGTGGCTATCGTCACCCACCAGGCCGATCCAAGAGAGGTTGAGCAAGCCGTACGGACTACCGGGAGACAACTCGTGACCCTTAGAGCCGACCTTTCTCAACCCGAAGCAGCAGCCCAAGTGATCCAACGTGCTGTAGAGGCCCTGGGGTCATTAGATATCCTGGTCAACAATGCTGGCATCATTCGGCGGGAATGGGCCGAGACTTATCGCCTGGAAGACTGGCAAGCGGTTATCGAACTCAACCTCAAAGCCGTCTGGCGGTTGTGCCAGCAAGCAGCGCAGCACATGCTCCCACGCAGATATGGCAAGATTATCAACATCGCCTCTCTGCTTTCCTTTCAGGGAGGCATCCGAGTACCGGCCTATACCGCCTCCAAGCACGCAGTAGCCGGTCTGACCAAAGCCTTGGCCAACGAATGGGCCAGCCGGGGTCTGAATGTCAATGCCATTGCACCAGGCTACATCGCTACCGACAACACCGCAGCCCTGCGCGCCGACCCCGAACGCAGCCGGCAAATTCTGGAACGCATCCCTGCTGGCCGTTGGGGCGATCCTTCCGATCTGGTAGGAGCAGCTATCTTCCTGGCATCTCCGGCCTCGGACTATGTACATGGGCATGTGCTGGTAGTGGATGGGGGCTGGCTAGCTCGCTAGCACGGAGGAGATCCGAATGAATTTTCAACAAACCCTTCAGGCAGCCCGCATAGTGGGTATTCTGCGGGCAAGCAATCCAGAAAGCGCCTACCAGGCTGGCCTGGCCAGTATTCGGGCTGGGTTGAAAGTCCTAGAGGTCACCTTCACCGTTCCCGGAGCTCTCGAGGTACTCAAGGCACTAAAAAAAGAACTCCCCCAAGCTCTGCTGGGCATAGGCACGGTCATGAATGCAGCCCAGGGGCAGGAAGCCATTGCAGCCGGTGCCACCTTCCTGGTCAGCCCCCATCTAGATGAGGAACTGCTGGGGCTGGCCCAGGAAGCCCGGGTTCCCTACCTACCGGGGGTGCTAAGCCCTACCGAGGTAGCCCGGGCCCTAAGACTAGGAGCTAATGTACTCAAGATTTTTCCCATCGCACCGGTAGGGGGCGTGGCTTACCTCAAAGACTTGCGCGGTCCCTTCCCCACCCTTCAAGCCCTGGTAACAGGTGGCGTGAGCCCAGCAGAGGTAAACCGCTACCTGGCCGCGGGGGCCCTAGCCGTGGGACTGGGCAGCCAGCTCTTCCCCCAAGCAGCGCTGGCCCAGAAAAACTGGGCCACTATAGAGGAGGCTGTGCGGGGGGCATTGCAAGCTACAGGGGGTACAGCGTGATTCTGGGGCTAGGTGAGTGCATGGTGGAGTTCTTCACTGAGGAACCTCTGGCCCAGGCGCGCACCTTTACCCGGGCCTACGGCGGAGATGTACTCAATGCCCTGGTGACGGCGGCCCGGCTGGGTTCTCCCACCGGATTTATCACCCGTGTGGGCAACGACCCTTTCGGCCCTGGCCTTCTAGCCGCCTGGCAGGCAGAAGGTATCAACACTCAGCTAGCTCCTCTGGTGGAAGGAGAAAACGGGGTTTACTTTATCAGCCTACTACCAGACGGAGAGCGGGAGTTCACCTATCGCCGCCGTGGCAGCGCGGCCTCACAAATCCGACCCGAGGACCTCGAGCCCGCCTATCTGGCTCAGGCCCGTGTGCTTCTGCTCTCCGGCATTACCCAAGCCCTCTCCCCCAGCGCCCAGGCTGCCACCCTGGCGGCAGCCCGTATGGTACGGGCTGCCGGAGGCCAGGTGGCCTTCGACCCCAACTACCGCCCGCGGCTATGGGCCGAGCGAGGGGGCCTTGAAGCAGCCCAGGCCGCCTTTGCCGAACTGGCCCCCTATGTTGACTTTTTGCTGCCCAGCTTTCCTGCCGATCTCCCCGCCTTGAGCCTAGAGGCTTCCACCCCAAGCAAGGCCTTGTCTGCACTGCTTCCACATTTTTCTCTGGTTGCCCTCAAGGCCGGATCCGAAGGAACCTGGCTGGCTGCTTCGGGCCAGAGTCACTTTCTGCCGGCCTACCCACCCGAAGCGGTACGGGATACCACCGGCGCCGGGGATGCCTGGAACGGAGCCTTTCTGCACCACTGGCTACAAGGAGAGTCTACCCTGCAGGCGGGGAAAAAGGCCAACCGCACCGCGGCCCAAAAGCTGGCCTACCGGGGAGCTATTCCCCCCCGGCCCTGGCCCCTCGATCCAAAGGAGGTACAATCATGCGACTGAACGGTTCATGGGAGGAAGCAGGCCCTGGGGTTCAGCGCAGACTAGTGGCCTTGGGTCAGCAAATGATGGCTGTGCGGGTTCGCTTTAGCAAGGGTGCAGTAGGTGCCCCCCATAGCCATCCTCAGGAGCAGCTCACTCAGGTGCTAAGCGGGCGCTTTCGCTTCCGAATAGACCAGGAGGTACTCGAGGTAGGCCCAGGGGATAGCCTCTGCATCGCAGGGGGCCTCGAGCACGAAGCTCTTGCCCTGGAAGAAGGCGAACTCCTCGATATCTTTTCCCCGCCCCGGCTAGACCTTCTCGAGTCACAAAACACGCAACCGGAGTAGCTCATGTGTGCCTTTCCCAGCTTTTCCGACCCCGTAACTGGCCGGCGCATCCAGCGTCTAACCAACCAGGGTAACAATGTGCACCTCTACTTTACCGAGAACGCTTTCGTCCTGGGGCGGCCCGAGATTATCTTTCGCTCCGATCGCTGTGCCAAAGAACAACGAGCCCCCCACGAAAACCCCCACTACAACCTTTTTCGCCTCAATTACCAAACCGGCGAGCTAACCCAACTCACCGACGAGGATGAGCCGGTAGGTAGTGCCAGCAAGACCCCCGATGGCCGCCTTATCGTGTATCTGTGTGGGAATAAGGTCAGGCTACTCGATACCCAAACCGGTCAGACCCGCACCCTCTATGAGGACTCTGGGCAGTTCAAGCTATACTCCCCCTCCATCAGTCCGAACCTGCGCTATGTGGGGTTTGTGCGCAATGAACGGGTACAAGCTGTAAACAGCAACATAAACTATGGGGGCTTTAAGGAAAGTTACTACCAGATCAAGGATGGACGCATTACCCTGGCCCGCACGGATGGCTCAGAGTGGTTCGATGTACACCGGGATACCTGCTGGTTGGGACACTTTCAGTTTGCCCCCCACGATCCCACCCTAGCCATGTTCTGTCATGAAGGCCCCTGGCATCTGGTTACCCAGCGCATCTGGCTGCTCGATCTGGCCAGCCGTCGGGTACATCCCCTCTTTCGCCAAGAAGAACAAGACAGCGTGGGCCACGAGTTCTGGACCCAGGACGGCCTAATCTTCTTCGACAACCGCGGTCCCGGCCACGACGGCACCATCACCCGTGAGCGCCTCCAGGCCACCGTACACCCCCCCGAGACCACCGCTTTCCAGCCCTACGTGGGTTTGCTGGATGTGGAAGGACACCTACTCCAGCGCTTCCCCATGCCCTATTACTGCAACCACTATCACGCCAATCCTGACCACACCCTGCTGGTAGGAGACGAGGCCGACCGGTTGGTACTGATTGATCTACGCCAAGACCCTCCCCACCTAGAAGAGCTGGCCTATCACGGTACCTCCTGGTACACTCAGGCCAGCCACTGCCATCCCACCTTCAGCTGGGATGGCCGGTGTATTCTCTACGCCTCTGATGCAGGAGGGAAGGTTAACCTGTATCTGATCGAGCTTTAGCTGGCTCCCGCTCGAGCTGCACCTCGAGCCAAACCTGAAGCCGCTCGGGCGGTGTACCTAGCTCCTCGGCGAAAATCTGGCGTACCTCCTCGAGGAAGGCCTGCCGAGCCTCCTCGCTGAGCGGGGTGGGGGTGCGAAGCAGTACTTCCAACAGCGGCATCTAGCCTCCTAGGTAAAGCGCAGGGTTAGAGGAGAAGCCCCAGCGGCCTCGAGGACGAACAATGCCCCCGGCGCTGCTGGCTGCACCGGTATCCAGGAGCCGGAGAGCACCACATCCCCCGGGGCCAGCCCCTCCCCAAACTCGGCTAGTTTGTTGACCAGCCAGGCCACCGCGCGGGCTGGATGGCCCAGACAGGCTGCCCCGGCCCCCTGGGCCAGCAAGGCTCCGTCTTTGTACAGGGCCATGCCCAGGGTGTGGAGGGGCTGGCCCAGCAAGCTCCGCTGCCAGGGCCCCAGCACCAGGGCTCCAAAGGAAGCATTGTCGGCCACGGTATCCTCGATCTTGATGCGCCAGTCGGCAATACGGGAGTCCACAATCTCGAAGGCATAGGCCACCGCCTCGGTGGCGGCCAGCACCTCCTGGGGGGTGAGGTAGGGCCCTTTGAGGGGCTGGCCTAGCAAAAAGGCCAGCTCTCCCTCCACCCGCGGCTGCAGGAACAGGCGATGGTCCACCTCGGCCCGCCCCGCCTGGGCAGCAAACTGGCGACTGGCCCAGATGCTACCGAAGTCCGGCTGATCCACCCCGAACTGCTGCTGAACAGCCTTGGCGGTCAGGCCGATCTTGCGCCCCACCACCCGCTCGCCTCGGGCCTCCAACTGCGTCCGCCAATGCCGCTGTACGGCATAGGCGGCTTCCAAGCCGGTAAGGCCTTCTTCCGAAAGGGGGGGAATGGGCTGGCCTTTTGTCCAGGCCTGATCCAGAGCCTGGGCCCAGGTTTCTATACGTTCGCGATGCATACGTTTTTGGTCTCGTAGTAAAACTCGTAGCCGTAGTGCCCGCCCTCGCGGCCCAGGCCGCTCTGTTTAGCCCCACCGAAGGGCACCCGCAGGTCGCGCACAAACCAGTCGTTGACCCAGACCGTGCCCACCTCGAGGGCGCTGGCCACCCTGAGCACCTGGCCCACATCCCGGCTCTGCACCACCGCGTTGAGCCCATAGGGCACCCCATTGGCGATGGCGATGGCCTCCTCCTCGCTCTCAAAGGGCAGCACCGCCACCACCGGGCCGAAAATCTCCTCCTGGCAAACCTTGTCGCTGGGCTTGACCCCGGTGATCAGGGTGGGCTCTAGGAAGTAGCCCCGGTCGAAGGGGGCCTTTAGCGCAGGCCTTCCCCCGCCGGTGGGGAGCTCGGCATATTGTCGGGCCCAGTCTAAGTAGCCCTGTACCTTCTGTAGGTGCTCCTCGGAAATCAAAGCCCCTAGGGTGGTGGCCTCGTCCAGAGGGTCACCCGGCCTGAGGGCCTCCACCGCGGCCACCAGCTTGTCTAGGAAGGCCTCGTAGATGGGCCGCTCCACCAACAGCCTCGAGCCCGCCAGGCAGACCTCGCCCTGGTTAAAGAAGGAAGCCCGCAGGGTAACCGCCACAGCCCGCTCGAGGTCGGCGCTTTTGAAAACGATGTTGGCCGCCTTGCCCCCCAGCTCCGCCGAGACCCGCTTTAGGCTGTCGGCAGCGTTTTTGAGGATGATCTTGCCGGTGGTGGTCTCGCCGGTGAAGGAGATGAGCCGCACCTCGGGGTGGCGGGTCAAAAACTCCCCTGCCGAGTTGGGGCCAAAGCCCTGTACCACGTTGAAAACCCCCGGGGGAAGGCCCGCCTCGTGGGCACAGCGGGCCAGCAGCCAGGCACCCAAGGGGGTTAGCTCCGCGGGCTTCAAAACCGCGGTATTGCCGAAGGCTAAGGTAGGCCCGATCTTCCAGGTAGCCAGCATGCTGGGCATGTTCCAGGGGGTAATCAGGGCCCCCACCCCTACCGGGAAACGCTGCACCACGTTCCAGTAGCCGTTCTCCATGGGGTAGGCTTCGGAGCCATGAGTGACCGCGAAGTCGGCGAAGAACTCCAGGTTGTGGGCCATGCGTTCCACGTAGCCTTGGCGGTTCTCCCGGATGGGCCGGCCCACGTCCAGGCTCTCAACCACCTCGAACACCGCCTTATATTCCCGCACCTTGGCTGCAAAGGCCCGCAGGTAACGCCGCCGCTCGCTGGCCGCCAAGCGGCTCCACTGACGGAAAGCCCGCGCCGCGGCCCGCACCGCCTGGTCAACCTCCTCGGCCCGGCCCTCGTAGGCCTGGCCGATCACCTCGGCAGTGGCCGGGTAGACGATGGGAAAAGGCGGGCCGCTTTTGACGAAAGCCCCGTCGATGTAATGGGGAGCCTCCAAAGGCAGCTCAAAGGGCAGCCCCAAAGCTTTGAGCTGCTGGGCTAGGTTGCTCTGGGTTTGTGGCATCTCATCCCTCCTTGATAGGTGCTGAAAAACCCCCAGTGCTGCTGCACACTTCCAGTACCCCAGGCCGGGCCGGCTGGGCCGGGGCCGGGGAGCCTAGAAAGACCACCTGGCCCGCCTTCAGCCCCCCTACCTCGCCCGCCAGCCAGGCCAGCCGGGCGTAAGGGTCGCCCAGGGCCTCGGTGGGGCCCTGGGTAAGCAGCTCGCCATTCAGGTACAAGCAAAGCTCTCCCGCCGGCAGGCCCTCCAGGGGAGTTAGGCCCAGGAGAAACCCTCCGCCTGAGGTATTGTCCGCCACCACCTCCGGCGCGCTGAAGCGGTAGTCGGCCCAGATAGAATCCAGCACATCTACGGCCAAGAAGAAGCCTCCCACCGCTTGGGCGGCCTGGCCTAAGCTGGCCCCCGCCGGTAGGGGATGGCGCAACACCACCGCCAGCTCGGGCTCGAGGCGAGGCTGAATAAAAGCGGAAAGCCGCACCTCCTCCAAGAGCATCCCCGGGTGAACCCGGCCCCAGATGGGGGTGGAAAGGCCCATCTGGGCCTGCTTGGCCGGGGAGATCAGGCCCAGTTTGTAGCCCTTGAGGGGGCCAGAAAAAAGGGCAGCCTGGATGGCATACGCCTCGGCCAGCCCCACCCCCCAGTCCTGCTGGCCTAGACGGGTATGCCTTTGCACCCGGGCTTGGGCAACCGCCTCTTGCAGGGTTTCAGCGCCCACTTTGCTCCTCCAAAGAAACCCCGCCCACCATCCAGTGGGCCCGGGGCACCTCGTAAACAATCAGTCGGATGCGACCCTCGGCCTCCCCCAGGTGGTGCGCCGCTGCTTGGGTCAGCCGGCGGGCTAGGACCTGCTTTTTCTCTTGGCTACGGCCTTCCAGTAAGGTCAACTTCATCACCAGCATGGTTCACTCCAGGGCCACCGCTTGTTTTTCCTTGAGCTCCAGGGCCACCCGGAGGATCCAGTCCTCCTGCCCGGCCACGGCCTGGCGCCGGCCCAGCTCCAGCAGAATCTCCAGCGGATCCACCCCCAACTCCACTCCAATCCGCTTGGCGTGAAGCAAAAAGGTGGAATAGACCCCAGCGTACCCAATGGCCACCGCGTCGCGGTCGGGGAAGGGCTGGAAGTGCTGGATGGGTCTGAGCACGTTTTCGGCTGCGTCCAGTAGGCGGAACACCTCCAGCTCCCCGGCCAGGCCCAGTCTATCTAGAACCGCGGCCAGGACCTCTAAGGGGGCATTCCCCGCCCCGGCCCCGTACCCCCTAAGGGTGGCGTCCACCCAGTCCGCCCCCGCGGCCAAGGCGGCCAGGGTGTTCCCGATGGCCAGGCCCAGGTTGTTGTGGGCGTGGAACCCCACCTTGGCCCGATTCAAGGCTTCTTTCAGGGCTTTGACCCGCAGATAGGCGTCCTGGGGGAGCATGGCCCCAGCGGAGTCCACGATGTAGACCACATCCGCCCCATAGGACTCCATGAGCCGGGCCTGCTCCGCTAAGAATTCGGGGGGACGCATATGGCTCATCATGAGGAAACCCACCGCCTCGAGGCCCATCTCCTTGGCCATGCCGAAGTGCTGCTCGGAGATGTCCGCCTCGGTGCACTGGGTGGCGATGCGGACCATCTGGATCCCGGCCTCCACCGCCTCCTTAAGCTCCTTCCGGGTCCCGACCCCCGGGAGGAGGAGGGCCGCGATCTTGGCCCGCTTCACCGCAGCGCGGGCCGCGGCGATGAGCTCCATCTCGTCCACCCGGGAAAAGCCATACTGGATAGAGCTCCCCGCAAGCCCGTCCCCGTGGGCAACCTCAATGGCGTAGACCCCGGCCTCGTCCAGGGCCCGGGCGATGGCCCGGACCTCCTCCCGGGTGTACTGGTGCCGGTGGGCGTGGGAGCCGTCCCGGAGGGTGGTGTCCACCACAAGGGGAGGCTTGGCGCCGCTTAAGTCCCAGCTCATGCCCGCACCCCCTCCCGGAGGAGCTTCTCCGCAAAAAGGACCCCTACCCGCCGGGCCGAGGCGGTCATGATGTCCAGGTTCCCCGCGTACTTGGGAAGGAAGTCCCCGGCCCCTTCCACCTCCAGGAGCATGGAGACCACGGTGCGCTCCCCCCAAGGGGTGGGGAGGCGCTCAAAGATGGGGTCGGCCTTGAGCCGGTACCCCGGGACATAGGCCTGGACCTCGGCCTCCATCCGGCGCACCGAGGCCACCACGGCCTCCCGGTCAAACCCCTCGTCCAAAGGGATAACCCGCACTGTGTTGGTCATGATAATGGGGGGCTCCGCCGGATTCAGAATGATGATGGCCTTGCCCTTCTGGGCTCCCCCGATGGCCTCCAGACCCTGGGCGGTGGTGAAGGTGAACTCGTCGATGTTTTGCCGGGTCCCTGGCCCCGCGCTCTTGGAGGCCACGGTGGAGACCATCTCCGCGTAGAGGATCGGGGCCACCCGGTGCACGGCGTAGACCAGGGGGATGGTGGCCTGCCCCCCGCAGGTGATGAGGTTGACGTTGTCCTTGTCCAGGTGGGCCCCCAGGTTCACCGGGGGGACCACATAGGGCCCCCGGGCCGCAGGGGTGAGGTCGATGGCAATCCTTCCCGCCTCCCTAAGGAGCTTGGCGTGGCGGACATGGGCCTTGGCGCTGGTGGCATCGAAGACGATCTTGATCTCGGGGCGTTCCAGGATGTAATGGATCCCCTCGTGGCTCGCCTCAATCCCCAGGGCCCGGGCCCGGGCCAGGCCCTCGGAATGGGGGTCAATCCCCACCAGGGCCACGAGCTCCATGGGCCCCGGGTCCTTGAGAAGCTTGTACATGAGGTCGGTGCCGATGTTGCCTGAGCCGAGGATGGCTACTTTGATCTGGTCCATGCCGCCTCCTGCAAAAAGCCCAGCCGCTCCGAGACCTCCGCAGTGGCCTGCAGCACCGCGTCGCGGTAGATCTCCTTGCGCTCACGAAAGCGGTAGAAAGGTACCGAGAGGCTAAGGGCCGCCACCACCTCCCCGGTGTAGTCGCGGATGGGGGCCGCCACACAGCACAGCTCGGGCATGGCCTCCTCGATATCGTAGGCGTAGCCCCGCTCGCGCACCCGCTCGAGCTCGGTTTTGAGTTCATCCGGGGTGGTGATGGTGTTAGGGGTAAGGGCAGGCAACCCTTTCTCTGCCACGATCCGCTCGACCTCGGGCCAGGGGCGGAAGGCCAGCAGCACCTTGCCCACCCCGCTGCAGTGGGCGTACAGCTCGGCCCCTACCCGGGTGATGCTGACCCGGATGGCCCGGGTGCCCTCGAGCTTGTCCACATAGACCACCCGACCGGCCTCTAAGGCGGCCAGGTGGGTGGTCTCGCCGTAGCGGGTCACCAGGGCTTCCATGGCCTGCCGGGCCTCCAACCGCCAGGTGTTGGCGCTGAGCAGCACCTGGCTCAACGCCAAAACCCGCCAGCCCAGCCGATAGCGGCCATCAGAGCTTTTGTGCAGCAGGCCAATCTGGGTCAGGGTGGCCATCAAAGCATGGGCGCTGGACTTGGGCAGGCCCAGGGCTTGGGCCACCTCGCTCACACCCCACTCCGGGCGCTCTTGGGTGAACAGTCCCAGAACCTCCCCCACTTTCTGCACCGTTCCTAGCATGGGCCTCCTTCCCTAAGGCTAGAGCCTCGTACCGGAAGGTAGGAGGGGGTTGTTCCACTATACTGAACGATCTACGCCAAAGACTGGAAGCTTTAGCTTATATTGTTGACAATTTTGTAGATAATAAAGTAGCCTACAAGGTAAAGGAGGGCTTATGCAAGGACCCCTGTGCGATGTGGCTCACCTGGCCCACGTGGAGCTGCTGACCCCCCGGCTCGAGGACAGCCTACACTTCTTTGTAGAGGTGATGGGCCTATACCTGAGCGCCCAGGTCGGCGACTCCGCCTATCTGCGCGGCTGGGACGATTACGAGCACCATACCCTAAAGCTCACCGCAGCCCCCCAACCCGGCCTCGGCCACCTAGCCTTCCGGGCCCAAAGCCCCCAGGCCCTGGCGCGGCGGGTGGCTGCCCTGGAGGCCTCCGGGCTGGGCCTGGGCTGGCATAGCGACGAGATCGGCCATGGGCCAGCCTATCGCTTCACCGACCCAGACGGGCACCTCATCGAGCTCTACTACGAGACTGAATGGTTCCGTCCCGACGAGCGCAGCCGGCCCGCCCTCAAAAACCAGGCCTCGCGCTTCCCCGGGCGGGGGGCCAACCTGCGCCGCCTAGACCACCTCAACCTTTTGGTCTCGGATGTGCGGGCCAACCGGCTATTCTTCCAGGAGTACCTGGGGCTGCGCCTGAGCGAGCAGATCGTCTTTAGCGATGGCAGCGAGCAGGGGGCCTGGCTCACCCCCAACAACAAGACCTACGAGCTAGCCATGACCCTAGACCACACCGGGGCTAAAGGCCGCTTTCACCACCTGACCTACGCGGTAGACAGCCGCGAAGAGGTGCTGCGGGCAGCAGATATCTGCCTAGAGCATGGGGTCTTCATCGAGACCGGTCCCCACAAACACGCCATCCAACAGACCTTCTTCCTCTACGTGTATGAACCCGGGGGCAACCGCTTTGAAATCTGCAACCCTGGGGCTCGCTTGCTGCTAGCCCCAGACTGGCAGCCCATCGTCTGGAACGAGGAGGAGCGCAAGCGAGGCCAGGCCTGGGGCCTCAAGACCATCGAATCGTTCCACACCTACGGCACCCCACCCCTATGAAGACCACCGAAGCCCAAGACGCCTACTACCGCCTTCGCAAAGCCATTTTGGAAGGCGAGCTGCTGCCCAACGAGCGGCTGGTAGAGCTCGAGCTGGCCCGCCGCTTCGAGCTGGGGCGGGCCGCGGTACGCACGGCCCTAGCCCGGCTGGAGCAGGAGGGGCTGGTCGAAAGCGAACCCTACCGGGGAGCACGGGTGCGGCTTGTGGACGAGGCCGAGGCGGTGGAAATCCTCGAGGCCCGCGCAGCTTTGGAGAGCTTGGCGGTGCGCTACGCTGCCCGATACATCACCCCGGAAGAGGTGGCCGCACTGGAAAGGCTGTTGGAAGCCATGCACCAGCGGCGCGAGGCCGGCGATTTGCTGGGGGTTTCTGAGCTCAACAGCCAGTTCCACCAGGCCCTTCTGCGCATCTCCCGCCACAAAACCGCGGCTCGCCTGATCGAAAGCCTACAGGCCCAGAACGTGCGACACCAGTTCCGCACCGTGCTGCTGCCAGGCCGGGCGGCCCGCTCCCTCGAGGAGCACCGGCGCATCCTGCAGGCAGTGGCCGCCCACGACGAGGCCGGCGCGGCCCAGGCCATGCTCGAGCACCTCACCCAGGTGGCCGAGGCCCTGCGCCAGGTGAAAAGCAGTCAACCCGCCTTTTCCGGAGGCCCCAGATGAGCGCGTATACCCCCCCTTCCCCCCAAGCCCAGGCCCTGGTACGCGGGGCCTTCGACCTGCACGTACACGTGGAACCCGACGTAATCCCCCGTCGCATCGACGACCTCGAGCTGGCCCGGCGTTTTGTCGCGCGGGGCTTAGGTGGCTTCGTGCTCAAATCACACTACTTCCCTACCGCCGAACGGGCCGCGGTGGTGCGCAGGGCAGTACCTGGGGTAGAGGCCCTGGGGGCTCTGGTGCTCAACAACGCAGTGGGGGGCTTCAACCCCTTGGCGGTGGAGCTGGCTGCTCGCAGCGGAGCCCGTTTTATCTGGATGCCCACCGTGGACGCGGCCAATGAGGCCCCTTCCGACCAGACCCGTCCTGAGGGGGGCAAGCTGCCCCTCTGGGCCCGCTTGCAGCTCGAGCTAGAGGAAGCTGGCCTGACCCAGGCCCCCTTGAGTGTACTGGAGGGGGGAAGGCTACGTCCGGAAGTGCGCCAGGTGCTGCGGGTGGTGGCCCGACACAACCGAGTACTGGCCACCGGCCACTTAGGTCGCGATGAGATCATGGCCCTATGCGAGGCTGCCTGGGAGGAGGGGGTACGCCAGGTGGTGGTGACCCACCCCGACTACCCCACGCAAAACCTGCCCTTGGATGACCAGCGAACCTTGGCCCGGCAGGGGGCTTTCCTGGAGCGCTGCTTGGCCCCAGCCATTAGCGGCAAGGTGGCCTGGGAGGGGATGCTCGAGGCCATCCGCCAAACCGGAGTGGCCCATAACTTCCTCTCCACCGACCTAGGCCAGCCCCAGAACCCCCCGGTGGAGGAAGGCCTGGCCCTGTTCGCCGACCGGCTGCTCCAAGCGGGCTTCACCCTCGAGGAGGTGCGTACTTTGGCGGTAGACAACCCTCGCCGCCTGGCCCTAGGAGGGGATGTATGAAGCGACTGCTGGTCGTAAGCGCCCACACTGCCGACTTCGTCTGGCGGGCCGGGGGGCTTATAGCTCGCTTTAGCCAAGCGGGGGGTGAGGCCCGGGTAGTGGCCCTGAGCTACGGCGAACGGGGAGAGTCAGGGGAATTGTGGAAGGAGCCGGGCCAAACCCTAGAGCGGGTCAAGGCCATCCGCCACCAAGAGGCTAGCCAAGCCGCCGCCGTCCTTGGGGCCCGCTTTGAGTGCCTCGACCTGGGGGACTACCCCCTGCAGCCCAGCCAGGCCGCGCTGGAACGGCTAGTGGCCCTCATCGTGGAAACTGCCCCCGACCTCCTGGTCACCCACACCCCCCAGGACCCCTTCAACCCCGACCATCCTGAGGCCTTCGCCCTGACCGAGAAAGCCCGGCAACTGGCCACCGGGGCCGGTGTAGCTAGCGCCTTCCCCACCGTGCGCCCACCGGAGTTCTGGCTGTTTGAACCCCACCAACCCGAGCTGTGTGGTTTCGTACCCAACGTGTTTGTGGACATCACCCCGGTCTGGGCCCAGAAGCAGCAGGCCATGGCCGCCATGGCCGCCCAGGGCTACCTGCGCCAGTACTACACCGAGCGGGCCGCCCACCGGGCCAACCACGCCCGGCGCATCAGTGGCCACAAGGGCATCGAGCAGGCCGAGGCTTTCCAGCGTGTGCTGCCCCAGGTGGTGCGCGACCTCGAGGCCCTCTGATGGAGGTATACATGCCGCCTGAAGACTTGCAAACCCTGGCCCGATTGGGGGTGGCCACGATTTACGAGGCCGCAGGCCGAAGAGGTCTGATCGACATCCCCCTAATCCAGCTTACCCCCCACAGCCGGGTGGCCGGCCTGGCCCGCACGGTGCTGTGCGCCCAGGGGGACAACCTGATGGTGCACGCAGCGATGGCCGTAGCCAAGCCTGGCGAAGTGCTGGTTATCGCCATGCCCCAGCCCGAACCGGTGGCCCTGGTGGGCGAACTCCTGGCCACCCAGGCCAAGGCTCGCGGGGTGGTGGGCCTGCTGGTCAACGCCGCGGTGCGCGACGCCGAGGAGCTAGCCACCTTGGGTGTACCGGTCTGGGCCCGCTACATCCGGGCCCGGGGAGCCGAGCGAAAAACCCCAGGCCGCTTAGGGGTGGCCCTAAAGGTCGGTGGCACCCTGGTTCGCAATGGCGATATTATCGTCCTGGACGCCGATGGAGCAGTGGCCATTCCTATCGAGCAGGCCCCTGCCGTGCTGCAAGCTGCTCTGGAACGGGCCCGACGGGAGGAAAACCTGCGAGAAGAGTACCGCCAGGGCGTTCTCTCCATTGACCGCTACGGCCTGCGAGGGCTAGTAGAAGAGGAACTAAGACCTTGATCGCGGCATTGAAGCTTGGCGAAGCCCAGCTCGTCCTCAACGTGCCCTGGGCCCGGGTAACCCGAACGCTGGGCGACCACAGTACCGCTATCCCTCGCCTCAAACGGGAACGCGCCGCCGATATAACCCTGATGCGTCCGGTATTCGGCCAGGGTCAGCGTACCCTACCCTGGTCGCAGCTTTTGCAACCTGGCTACTGCAAACTGCTGCCCTGAAGTAGGACAGACTTGGACAGCCAAAGGCCCTCCTATCCTGCTTCGACCCCATTTTGGGCGGTAAGGTTCGTATATTGTTGACAATATTGACGAATATAGTGTAGGCTTTTTTGTAATCTAAAGTCTGACCAAAGGCCATCACTCTAGAAAATCCTCCCCTTTGCGTTCGACTATATGGAACACCTGGCTTGTACCCCACCCCGCTCTTGCCTAAGGTAGCAGCTAGCACAAGGCAAACTGCTGTTCGACTGGAGGCACCTGTGAACCAGCCCCTACCCGATTACGCCATGGAGGCTTCGGAGCTCGAGGCCCTGCGCCAGCGCTACCGCGAGCTAATCGGCTTCGTGCCCCCGCGCATCGAGGCCCGCACCGACCTTCTGGCCCGCCTCGAGCCCGAGACCCTGCGGCTGCAGGAGACCCTGCGGGCCCGGCTGATGTACCCGGCCTGCTTCGACGTGAAAACCGCCCAGCTCATGCTCTTTGGCATGCTCCTGATGGACCTCTCCGACGCCGCACGGCTACACGCCATCGCTGCCCGGCGGGCCGGGGCCAGTTACGAGGAACTTTCGGCAGTGGTGGGGCTGGCCTTCCTCTTCCGGGGTCTGCCCGCCGCCAACCGGGGGGCCGAGGTCATTCAGGAGGTGGCCCGGCTGGAGCAGGAGGGCAGATTATGAAGGCGACGCTCGTCCCCCAACCCCTAAGCGGGGAAAGCTACCTGGAAAGCCTGCGCGACGGGCGCAGGGTGTTCTTTCAAGGGGAGGAGGTTCGCGACGTCACCCAGCATCCCGCCTTCCGCAATGCGGCCCGCTCGGTGGCCCGTCTGTACGATGCCCTCCACGACCCCAAAACCCAGGCTCTCCTTCTGAAGGAGGACCACACCGGCCTGCGAACCCACAAGTTTTTCGCCCCGGCCTTTTCCCCCAAGGATCTGGAGGAATCGGCCCAGGCCATCGAGTTCTGGCAGCGAATGAGCTTCGGCTGGATGGGCCGTACCCCCGACTACAAAGCTGCCTTCATGGCCACTTTGGGCGCCGACCCGGAGTACTACGCCCCCTTTGCCCAGACTGCCCGGCGCTGGTACCAGGCCTGCGCCTCCCAGGTGCTTTTCATCAATCACGTTCTGGTAGACCCCCCCGTCGACCGCAACCGCCCCCCTGTGGAGGCCCGCGATGTGCTGATTCACGTAGAGAAGGAAACCGATGGGGGCATCGTGGTCAGCGGGGCTAAGCAGGTGGCCACCTCGGCTCCCCTGACCCACGCGACCTTCGTGGGTCTCAACAGCGGTACCACGGCCCGTTTGCAGGAAGGGCGGGACGAAGACCTAGCCCTAATCTTCCTGGTGCGCATGGACAACCCCCGGCAGTACGTGGTCTGCCGCTCCTCCTATGAACACAAAGCCGAGAGCCCCTTTGACGCGCCTTTGTCCAGCCGCTTCGACGAGAACGACGCCTTGCTCATCCTGGACAAGGCCTTCATCCCCTGGGAGGATGTGCTGGTTTACCGGGACATCCCCAAGGCCAAACGTTTTTACGCCGACTCGGGCTTCTTCAACCGCTTCAACCTACAGACCACGGTTCGCTTTGCGGTCAAGCTGGAGTTCCTGACCGGCCTGCTGCAGACCGCCCTCGAGGCCAACGGCACCCAGGAGTTCAGGGGCAACCGGGTTCTTCTGGGCGAGCTGGTGGCCCTGCGCCACCTGCTCCGCGCCCTGATCGCCGCCATGGTGCACGACCCCGAGCCCAGCCTGGGGGGCTCGGTGGTGCCCCGCCTGGAGTACGCCGCCGCCGCCCGGGTCTATACCAACTTTGCCTGGGAACGTATCCGACAAATCTACGAGCGCCTGCTGGGTGGGGCCCCTATCCTGAACGTCTCCAGCTACCGCGACTTTCACAACCCGGAACTCCAGCCCCTCCTAGAGCGCTACTTGCGGGGCACCGGTCTGGGTACGCTGGAGCGCAGCAAGCTCTACAAGCTGGTCTGGGACGCAATGTTTTCCGAGTTTGCCGGACGCCATGGCCTTTATGAGCTAAACTACGCGGGAAACCACGAGCAAAAGTACCTGGACCCGGTGGAGTGGTCGGAGCGCCGGGGCTTGATGGCCGCGTGGAAAGACCTGGTTCAGGACTGCCTGGCCCAGTACAACCTGGAAGGTTGGGGCGACGGGGGCTGGGCTTGGGAGAAAGGAGATTGAGCATGGAAGAAAGAGCTGTTCCAGCAGTCAGCCAACTGGCCCATGTAGAGCTTTTCACCCCCAACCCCGAGGGCAGCCTGTGGTTTTTCACCCAGCTCCTGGGGATGAGCGAGGTACACCGCCAGGGCCAGACCGTCTACCTGCGGGCCTATGAAGACTGGTATGAGTGGACCCTGGCCCTGACCGAGGCCAAGGAGGCCGGTCTAGCCCACGCCGCCTGGCGTTCCAGCAGCCCGGAGGCCCTCGAGGCCACCGCCCAGCGCCTAGCCCAGGCTGGCTACGGCCTAGGCTGGCAGGAGGGGGAGTACGGTACTGGGCGGGCCTACCGCTTCCACATGCCCGATGGCCACTCGATGGAGCTGGTCTGGGAGCTGGCCTACTACCAGGCCCCCGAGGCCCAGAAAAGCCCCCTCAAAAACCGGCCCCAGCGCCGGCCTTACCGAGGAGTGCCGGTACGCCGGCTCGACCACATCAACTGCTTCGTGAGCGACGTGGAAACCCATGAAGCCTTTCTGCGGGAGCACTTGGGCTTCCGCCCGCGTGAGACCAAAGTAGGCCACGACGGGCGCAAGGTGGGCTCCTGGCTAAGCGTGAGCCCGCTGGTGCACGAGATTGCGGTGATGCGCGATGGCACCGGGCGGGGCAACCGGCTGCACCACCTGGCCTACTGGTACGGTTACCCCCAGCACTGCTACGACCTTGCCGACCTATGCCGCGACTGGGGCCTGCATGTGGAGGCCGGCCCCGGCAAGCACGGCACCACCCAGGCCATGTTTCTCTACGTCTACGAACCCGGCGGCAACCGTATCGAGCTATGGGGAGATGCAGGCTACCTAATCTTCGACCCCAACTGGCAGACCGTGGTCTGGGACGTCTCCCACGAGGCCGATCTCTACGCCAGCTCGGTCTGGCTGGGGGCCTCGAGCATGCCCGAGTCCTTTTACACCTACGGAACCCCTGACCTCACCCCCGAAACCGTCACGGGAAAGGAGTGAAACGGTATGAAGATGCAACGGCGCAAGTTTCTGAAGGTCGGTGCGGCAGCCCTGGGCGGCGTGTTGCTGGGCCGCAGCCAGGCCCAGGCCCAGACCCTGCGTTTTGCCAATTTCTTCCCTGCCCCTGCAGGCCAGAGCCGCCTGATCGACGAGTTCGCCGCCGATGTGCGGCGGGTGACTGAGGGGCGGGTCAACGTGGAGCACTTCCCGGGGGGCACCCTGTTGGGCCCGGCCGATATCTTCGAGGGGGTAGCGCGGGGCATCGCCCAGCTGGGCCTCTCCAACCTGGGCTATACTCCGGGCCGCTTTATCGAGACCGAGATGCTCGACCTGCCGCTGGGCTTCCCCAACGCCTGGGTGGCCAACAAGGTGGCCCAGGAGTTCTTTGAGCGCTACCGCCCACGGGAATGGAACGATGTGGTTGTGATCGCCTTGCACACCTCTCCCGTCAACGTGATCATGACCGCGGAAAAACCGGTGCGTCGGCTGGAGGACCTGCGCGGCCTGACCCTGCGCGGCACCGGGTATGTGGCCCAGTTCGTGGAGGCGCTGGGGGCTCGAGCCCGGCCCATCCCTGCCGGCGAGTTCTATGACTCATTGGCCCGCCGGGTCATCGACGGGTTAATGATTCCCTACGAGACCGCGGCCACCTTCCGCCTGGCCGAAGTGGCCCGCTACGTCACCGAGGCCTGGCCCTTGGGGCAGGTCTACACCTTCTACATCGTGGCCAACCGCCGGGCCTGGGAGGCCCTACCTACCGAAGCCCGTACCGCCATCGAGCGCTACGTGACCGCCGAGTTCCGCGACAAGCTCACCCAGATGTGGAACACCATCGACATCAATGGGTACCGCTCGGTGGTGAATGCCCGGCGCCAGATCATCGAGCTGCCGGTGGATGAGATTCGCCGCTGGCAGGAGGTGGCCGCCCGGGTCATCCAGCGCTACATCGACGCCATGGTGGCCCGGGGCTACTCTGAGGCGGCCTTGCGCGAACGGCTGGGCTTCATCCGCCAGCGCATCGCCTTCTGGTTGAGCGAGCAACGGCGCCTGGGGGTGCAGTCCTCCACCGGCCCCAGTGGGGTGCGCATCCGCCTGTAGGCCAGCAGGAGCGGGGCATGTTCCGAACCGTTGCCGGATACTGTGAGTGGGTGGGGGTGGTAGCGTTGCTGCTGGCCATGCTAGCCACGGTGGTGGATGTCCTGGGGGCTAAGCTCTTCGCCCTGCCCCTGCGGGGGGCCCTCGAGGTGGTGAGCTACGGCCAGGCGATTGCCCTTTCTGCAGGCCTAGCCATGGCCCTGTATGCCAAGCGGCACATCCGGGTAGACTTCCTGGTGGAAAACCTCCCCCCTACCCTGCAACGCCTTCTGAAGACAGGGGTGGCCCTGATTAGCCTCCTTCTGCTGGGGCTGCTGTGCGTCTACACCCTGCAAAACGCCCTCTCGCTTTACCGAGCAGGCCAGGTCTTTTCCACCATCGCTTTGCCCGTCTATCCCTTCGTGCTGGCCTTTGCCCTCTTCTTGCTCGTGGCGGCGCTGTACTTCCTGGATGAGCTTTGGGATGTCTGGCGGGGGAAGGCATGAACCCAGGTGAGACCGGCCTGTTGGGCATTGCCCTGCTTTTCCTTCTGTTGTTACTGCGGATGCATGTGGCTTTGGCCATGGCCCTGGTGGGGTTTTTGGGCCTGGCCTACCTGACCTCCTTCGAGGTGGCCGCTAGCCTATTGGCCAAGGAGTTTTTCGCCCAGTTCTCGGCCTACAGCCTGAGCGCTATCCCCATGTTCGTGCTGATGGGCAGCTTTGCCCAGGCCGCCGGGTTAGGAGAGCAGCTTTACCGGGCGGCCCGGGCCCTAGTGGGCGCGATACCGGGGGGGCTTAGCGTGGCCACCGTCCTGGCCTGCGGGGGCTTTGCCGCTATCTCCGGCTCGAGCGCCGCTACCGCCGCCACCATGGGCCGCATGGCCCTGCCCGAGATGCGCCGTTACGGCTACAACCTGGCCCTCGCCGGAGGCAGCGTGGCGGCTGCCGGCACTCTAGGCATTCTGATTCCCCCCAGCACGGTGCTTTTGGTCTACGCCTTCTTGGCCCAGCAGCCGGTAGGGCCCTTGTTCATGGCCGGGCTGCTGCCGGGCATCCTGCTCACCCTTTTGTTCGCCCTTACCGCCTACCTCATCTGCCGAGCCCGCCCCGACCTAGGCCCCACCCTGCCCCCGGTTCCCTGGGACCAGCGCTTGCAGGCCAGCCTGGCGGCCTGGCAGGTGCTGCTTCTGTTCCTGCTGGTGGTAGGCGGGCTGTTCTTCGGCTGGTACGGCCCCACCCAGGCCGGGGCGGTGGGGGCGGCAGGGGCTTTAGGGCTAGGGCTACTGAATCGGCGGATCAGCCTGCGAGGGGTGCTCGAGGCCACCCAGGACGCCCTGCGCACCTCCACCGTCATCCTGGCCCTCATCGCCGGGGCTATGGTCTTTGGCCGCTTTATGGCCGTCACCCGCATCCCCTTCGAGATCGGCCAGTGGATTGGGGGCCTGGAGCTGCCCCCCTACCTCATCTTCGCCCTCATCGTGCTGATCTTCTTCGTGGGGGGGTTCTTCATGGACTCCATGGCCCTGGTGGTGCTCCTCATGCCGGTGGTCTACCCGGTGGTGCTGCAGCTCGGCTTCGACCCCATCTGGTTCGGGGTCATCATCGTGCTGGTCTCCGAGCTGGGGGTCATCACTCCGCCGGTGGGAATCAACGTCTACGTCATCAAGGGCCTGGCCCCCGAAATACCCCTGGCCGCGCTATTTAGGGGGATTATGCCCTACATCCTGCCCATTCTGCTGATGATTGCACTGCTGACCCGCTGGCCCCAGATCGCCTTGTGGCTGCCGGGGCTGGCCCGCTAGGAAAGGAGGTTTGTGCACACCCAAGTCTGTATCATCGGTGCAGGGCCGGCTGGGCTTCTGCTGGGCCATCTGCTGCACCGCTCGGGGCTCGCCGTAGTGGTGCTGGAAGCCAAGAGCCGCGAGTACCTAGAGCAAAGCCCCCACCGCATCCGGGCCGGGGTGCTGGAGGCGGGAAGCCGGGAGATGCTGCTTAGAAGCGGGCTGGGCCAGGGGCTAAAGCGGGAGGGGCTGGAGCACCGGGGCCTCTACCTGGCCTTCGATGGGGCGCTATACCGGCTGGATCTCCCCCAGCTTTGTGGCCAGAGCATCAGCGTCTACGGCCAGCAAAAAGTTGTGCGGGACATGATCGCGGTCTTTTTGAGCGAAGGCGGCGAGCTGCGCTTCGAGCACGAGGTGGTGGCCTTGGAGGGCCTCGAGACCCGCCCGGTGGTGCACTACCGGGGGCCCGAGGGACCGGGCCGGCTCGAGGCGGAGTTCGTGGTGGGGGCCGACGGTTCGCATAGCCTGGCCCGTCAGGCCATCCCCCAGGCCCGCATCCACCAGCGGGCCTACCCCTTTGCTTGGTTGGGTATCCTGGCCGAGACCCCTCCCGCCGCCGAGGAGCTGATCTACGCTAGCTCACCTCGGGGGTTCGCCCTGTTCAGCATGCGCTCACCTACCCTCTCGCGCAACTACCTGCAAGTACCGCTGCAGGAGCGGCTGGAGGACTGGCCCGCCGAGCGCATCTGGGAGGAGCTGGAGCGCCGGCTGGAAGGGGTGGCCCGGCTGCGGCCCGGGCCGCTGTTGGAGAAAAGCCTTACCCCCCTGCGTAGCTTTGTGCTCGAGCCCATGCAGCATGGCCGGCTCTTTTTGGCCGGGGATGCCGCCCACGTGGTCCCCCCCACCGGGGCCAAGGGGATGAACCTGGCCCTGTGCGACGTAGCCCTGCTGTACCGGGGCTTTCTGGCCTACTACCAGCAACAAGACTCCAAACCCCTGGAAGACTACACCCAGGAGGCCCTAGAACACGTCTGGCAGGCCGAGCTGTTCTCCTGGTGGATGACCCAACTGCTGCACCGGCTAGAGGACAGCTTCGAGGAAGGGCTGCGCTGGGGGCTCCTGCGCCAGCTTAGCCAGAGCCGGGCCTTGCAGACCTTCCTGGCGGAAAACTACGTGGGCCGCTACACCAGCTTGGCCCGGGCCCCCTTGCTGCCGGCCTTCAGCCAACCAACAGGTGCTTGATCTGGCGGATATGCCGCTCGATGAGCTCGAGGGCTTCAGCCTGCTGCCCCGAGGCCAGATAGGCCACCAACTGCCGGTGTTCGGCCAGGCTCTCGGCCCGGCGCTGGGGGTGCTTGTGGTAGACCCGGCTGGCGATGCGGTAGAGCATGTCCTGCTGCCGCTCTATGGCCTGGAGAATCTGGCGGTTGCCCAGAAGCTGGGCCAGGTGGCGGTGGAAGGCCATATCGGCGGCAACGAACTGGGGCTGGTCGGGTTTCTCCAGAATCTGCTGCTGCTGGGCCAGCTCGGCCTCGAGGGCCTGGGTCTGGGCTGGGCTCAGCCTTCCCGCAAGCTGCCGCACCACAAAGCTTTCCAAAGCCAGGCGGTAGTCGATATGCTCCAGCACCTCCTCGAAGCTCAAAGCCAGCACCACGATGCCCTGCTGGGGCGAGACCCGCACAAACCCCTCGCTCTCCAGGCGGGCCAGGGCCAGCCGGATGGGGGTCTTGCTCATGCCGAGTTCCTCGGCCAGGCCCCGCTCGGAAAGAAAGGTGTTGGGGGGAATGACCTCGTCCAGAATGAGTTGCTTGAGCCGCTGATAGGCCTGTTCGCGCAGGGGCAGATCGCGCAGGGCGGGCATGGCTCGAGTCTAGCAGGCTGGCTCTCATAAATACAACTGAGATACTAGTTGCACTTTTTTGGGGTCTTGTGCTAAACTCCACCCAATCCAAACTTTAGGAGGAGAACCATGCGAAAGTGGACGATCTGGCTGGCAGTTGGCGTGCTTTTGGCCTTCGGTTTGTGGGCCCTGGCCCAGCGCTACCCGGTGCGGCCCATCACCCTGATCATCCCCTGGGCCGCGGGGGGCTCGACCGACCTGACCGCGCGGGCCTTGGCCCCAGTGCTGAGCAACCTGCTGGGCCAGCCAGTACAGCCGGTCAACCGCACCGGGGGCGGCGGCGCCGTAGGCCACGGGGCCATCGCCCAGGCTGGGCCCGATGGCTACACCATCGGCATCATCACCCTGGAGGTGATCCTGCCGGCCTGGGTAGCCCAGACCCGCATCGACGCCAGCCTGTACACCCCCATCGCCCTGCTGGTGCTGAACCCGGTGGCCATCGTGGTCCGCAAGGACGCTCCCTGGCGCACCGCCCAGGAGCTCATCGCCGACATCAAGGCCAACCCCGGCAAATACAAGGCCTCCGGCACCGCCCGGGCCGGCTCCTACGACTACGCCCGGGTGGGCTTCCTCAAGGCCATTGGGCTCAGAGAATCGGCCCTGCCCTGGGTACCCTCCCAGGGAGCCGCCGCCGCTCTCCAGGAGCTGATGGCCGGGGGGGTCAACGTGGCCTTTGTCTCCATCGGCGAGGGTAGCGCCCTGGTCAAAGCCGGGGAGGCCCGCTTCCTGGCCTTCATGACCGACCGCCGCTTCCCCGCTTTCCCTGACGTGCCTACCCTAAAGGAGCTCGGGATAGACTGGACCTTCGCCTCCTTCCTGATGGCCGCTGGCCCCAAGCACATGCTGCCTTCGGTGGCCCGTACCCTGGATCAGGCCTTCGCCAAGGCGGTGCAGGACCCCGAGTTCGTGCGCTTCATGAACAACGCCAACCTGGTCATCAACCACCTCAACTACGACCAGACCAAAGCCTTCCTGGCCGAGCGCACCCGGGCCATGCAGGCCCTGGCCGACGAGCTGCGCTGATCCTCAGAAGCGGGTGTTTTGGGCGGGGCCCAGCCCCGCCCTTTTCGGAAGAGCCTATGCCGCAAGAACGCATCTGGGAAGTCTTGGTTGCCGCTCTGGCGGTGGTGCTGGGTCTGGGGGTCTGGTCCCTGAGCGGCGACCTGCCCACCACCGAGGAGGGCTACCCCGGCCCGGCCCTTTTTCCCCGCATCCTGGCAGTGGTGCTGGTGCTAGGCGGCCTGGCCCTGCTGGGACCGGCCCTGTGGCAAAGGCAGGGGTGGCAGGCCGGCCTTCTGGGCCGGCTGGGGCCGGTGGGGCTGCTCCTGGGGGCTTTGGGGCTGGCCCCCTGGCTTCTGTCCTGGGCTGGGCTGGTGGCCACCGCAGCCTTGTACGCCATGTTGATGGCCGCTTTGCTGGGGGCCCGCTGGGGCGCGGTGCTGGGGCTGGGCCTGGGGGTGGCCGGGGTGGTGCAGGGGGTTTTCGTCATGCTGCTGAAGGTGTGAGATGTTTGGCCTCGAGTCGCTTCTAGCTTTGCTGCTGGGCTCGCTATACGGCGCCGTCTTCGGGGCCCTGCCGGGCCTGACCGCCACCCTGGCCCTGAGCCTGTTCATCCCCATCGCCCTGTTCCTCGAGCCCACGGTGGCCTTCTCGGCCATCATCGGCATCACCGCCACCGCCATCTTTGCCGGGGATGTGGGCGCGGTGGCGGTGCGCATCCCCGGAACGCCAGCCTCAGCGGCCTACACCGAGGAAATCCATGAGCTAGGCCGGCGCCGCTCCCCAGCTTTGGCCCTGGGGCTTGCGGCGTTTGCCTCGGCGTTGGGCAGCCTGGTGGGGGTGGTGTTCTTGGTGGGGGGCTCGCTGGGGCTGGCCCAGGTAGCCAAGCAGTTTTCCTCCTTCGAGTACTTCTGGCTGGTGCTGTTAGGCATCCTCAGCGGCATCTTCGCCACTCCCTCGCTGCTCAAGGGGATGCTGGCCTTTGCCTTCGGTATGCTGATCGCCACCATTGGGGTAGACCCTGCCTTAGGCACCCCCCGCTTCACCTTTGGCAACGTGAACCTGCTGGGGGGGGTGCACTTCATCGTGGCTTTGATTGCCTTTTTTGGGGTCAGCGAGGTGCTTCGGGCCCTCTACGACCGCCACCAGCCCGCCCCCCGGCCCAGCGCCGAGGCTACCCAGCGCCAGGTGGCCCGGAGCTTTTTCCTCGAGGCCCCCCTGCTGGTCTTGCGCGAGCGCTGGCTTCTGTTGCGCTCGAGCCTCCTGGGCACCTTCGTGGGCTTTCTGCCGGGGGCCGGCTCCGACCTGGCGGCCTGGATGAGCGCTAACCTGGCCCGCATGCGGGGAAGCCGGGAAGAGCAGGTGGTAGTGGCCGGGGCCGGCTCCAACAACGCCGCGGTGGCCGGTACCTGGATTCCCGCCCTCTCGCTGGGCATACCCGGCGACACCCTGACCGCCATCGTGCTGGGGATGTTCATGGTGCTGGGCATCACCCCCGGCCCCGACCTCTTCCGCAACAACTTCAGCCTGGTGCTGCAGATTTATGGGGCTTTCTTCCTGGTCTCGGTACTGCTTCTGCCCCTGGCCGGTTTTGTCGCCGCCAGCCTGGTCAACCAGCTCATCCGGATTCCCCGGCCTTTGCTGCTGGGCGGGGTGATGGGGCTTTGCCTGGTGGGCACCTACGCCATCAACCGCAACCCTGCCGACCTGTACTTGATGCTGGGGCTGGGGGCCTTTGGCCTGCTCTTGCAGAAGGGGGGCTTTCCCCTAGGCCAGCTCATCCTGGGGCTGGTGCTGGGGCCTTTGCTGGAGCAGTACCTGATGGTGAGTCTGATCAAGACCCACTGGGACCTGAGCGCCTTCTTCAACCGCCCGGTGGCGCTGGCTTTGGCCCTGGCCAACCTGCTCCTGCTGCTGGGGATGCTCTACCTGCGGGCCCGCCAGGCCCGGCAGGTGCGGGAGGTGCGCCCGTGAGGGCCTGGGTGCTGGAGGATTTTGGCCGCCTGGAGCCGCACTGCCTCGAGGCTCCCCAGGGGGAAGGGGTGCTGCTACGGGTAGCGGCCTGTGGGGTCTGTGGCAGCGACCTGAGCGTGTACAAGGGCAGCCCAGCCATGCGGGCCCGCTGGCAGCCCCCGCTGGTGCTAGGGCACGAGGTGGTCGGGGTGGTGGCGGAAGGCCCCCCGGACTGGCTGGGGCGGGCGGTGGCGGTCAACCCCCTAGTGGCCTGCGGCCGCTGTGCCTACTGCCGGGCTGGGCGGGAAAACCTCTGCCCTCAGCGCACCAACCTGGGCTTCCACTACCCTGGCGGTTTTGCCCAGCAGATCCGGGTACCCCTGGGCCAGCTCTACCCCCTGCCACCGGGCCTGCCCCTGTGGAAAGGGGCCCTGGCCGAGCCTCTGGCGGTGGCCCTGCGGGCGGTGGAGCTGGCCGGGCCCCTGCTGGGGCGGCGGGCCTGGGTGGTGGGGGGTGGGGCCATCGGCAGCCTGGTGGCCTGGGCGTTGCGCCAGGGGGGGGCCGGGGTCTGGGTGAGCGAGACCAACCCTTTGCGCCAGGCCTGGCTGGCCGAGCAGGGCTTTGCCCTGGGGCCGGCCGAAGGGGGCTTCGACCTAGTTTTTGAAACGGTGGGCTCGGCGGCTAGCCTCGAGGCCGCCGTCCAGGGGGTGGCCCCTGGGGGCCGGGTGGTGCTGGTGGGCCTGGCCGAGAGCATGCCTCCCCTCCCCTTGCAGCGGGTGGTGCTGCAGGAGGTCGAGATCAAGGGCTCCTACGTCTTCACCCATGCCGACTTCCAGCGGGCGGTGGCCCTCTTGCCTAAGCTGCCCGAGGGGCTGGCCCAGGTGCGCCCCTTTGAGGAGGTGCGGGAGGTCTTCGCCGCGCTTTTGCAGGGCTGGCTGGGGGTGCCCAAGGTGGTGCTGCGCCACCCGGAGGAAAAATGAAAAAGTCCATAGCTACAGTCTCTTTGGGCGGCGACCTAGAGCGCAAGCTCGAGGCCATCGCTGCCGCCGGGTTCAATGGGGTGGAACTTTTTGAAAACGACCTGCTGACCTTCGGGGGCCGGCCCGAGACCGTGCGGGCGCTGTGCGCGGGGCTGGGCCTGGAGGTGGTGGCCTATCAGCCCTTCCGCGACCTCGAGGGCCTGCCCGAGCCCCAGCGCAGCCGGGCCTTTGAGCGACTGGAGCGCAAGCTGGACCTGGCGGCTGCTTTGGGGGCCCCCCTGATCCTGGTCTGCTCTAACGTTTCACCTTTGGCCCTAGAGGACGAAGAGCGTATCATAGACGACCTGTACGAGCTAGGCGAGCGGGCCGCCCAGCGGGGGTTGCGGGCCGGCTACGAGGCTTTGTCCTGGGGCCGCTGGGTGCGCGACTACCGCCAGGCCTGGCGGCTGGTACGGCGGGCCAACCACCCCGCACTGGGCCTAGTGCTGGACAGCTACCACATCCTAGCCCCCGGCTACGAGGTGGAGAGCCTGGCCCGCATCCCTGGGGAGCGCCTCTTCCTGGTGCAGATAGCCGATGCCCCCCTGATGGAGATGGGCCTGCTGCCCTGGAGCCGCCACTACCGCACCTTCCCCGGCCAGGGCCAGCTTCCCCTCGAGGCCTTCTACCAGGCCCTGGCCCAGACCAGCTACCAGGGGTTCCTCTCCCTCGAGGTTTTCAACGACCACTTCCGCTATGCCCCCGCCCAGGAGGTCGCCCGGGATGGCTACCGCTCGCTACACTACCTAGAAGCCCCCCAGGCCCCTGGGGTCTCGGTGAAGCGGCTGGCCTTTGTGGAGTTCGCCCTGGGCCAGGAAGACCGGCCTACAATGGCAAAAACCCTAGAGCGCATGGGGTTTTCCCCCACCCCGCTGGGCCCTGGGGTAGAGGTCTGGCAGCAGGGCCAGGCGGCCATCCTGCTCAACAGTGCCCCTCAGGGCTTTGCCCATGATTACTGGGAGCGGCGGGGGCCCTCGGTCTGCGCGTTGGGCCTCGAGGTGGCCCAGGCCGGCCCGGTGCTGGAGCGGGCGAAGGCCCTGGGCTACGCCCCACTGCAGGGCGATCACCCCTGGCCCGCTCTGGGAGGGCCCGAGGGAAGCCTGCTTTACCTTCTCGAGCCGAACCAGGCCCCCTGGCCACCTGCCCCTAGCCCGGCCCACCTCGAGGGCTTCGACCACCTAGGCTGGGTGCTGCCCACCGGCCAGCTTCTGGCCTGGCTACTCTTCTACCGGGCGGTGCTCAACCTCCGCAGCACCCCCACGGTGGAGATTCCCGACCCCAGCGGCTATATCCAGAGCCAGGCCCTGGAGAACCCCGAGGGCAGCCTGCGCCTGGTGCTCAACATCCCCCAGAGCGGGGGCAGCCTGGCCTCGCGCTTTCTGCTGGAACACTACGGGGGCGGGGTGCAGCACCTGGCCCTGCAAAGCCGCGACATCTTCGCCACGGTAGCCTACCTGAAGGCCCGTGAAGCCCCTCTGCTGGAGATTCCCGAAAACTACTACCTAGACCTCGAGGCCCGCTGGGGCTTAGCCCCTGGGTTCGCCCAACAGCTTCAGGCCCACGCCCTGCTCTACGACGCAAGCCAGGGCCAGTTCTTCCAGGCTTACCTACCCACCGAGGAGGGGCTGTTTTTCTTCGAGGTGGTCGAGCGGCAAGGGGGCTACCGCGGCTACGGCGAGGCCAACGCCCCCATCCGGCTAGCCGCCCAAGCCCGCTGGCTGCACCGGGCCTCATAGGGGTAGGGTTCCGGTAACATGAGGCAAATGGTGCTGATTCTCAACGGCCCCAATCTGAACCGCCTGGGTCTGCGCGAACCGGCGGTCTACGGCCAGACCACCCTCGAGGAGCTGGAAGAACTCTGCGAGACCTGGGGGGCCGAGCTGGGCCTGGGGGTGGCCTGCCGCCAGTCCAACTTCGAGGGGCAACTGGTGGAGTGGATTCACCAGGCCGAAAGCGAGGGTTTCCGGGCCATTGTACTCAACCCTGGGGCCCTCACCCACTACTCCATCGCCCTGCTCGACGCCATCCGGGCCCAGCCCTTGCCGGTGGTGGAGGTACACCTTTCCAACATCCACGCTCGCGAGGCCTTCCGCCGCCACTCGGTCACGGCGGCTGCCGCCCGGGGGCTGGTCTCGGGCTTTGGGGCCCTTTCCTACAAGCTGGCCCTGGTCTACCTAGCCGACCTGCTCGAGGCCCAGCCATGAAGGTGCACTGGCAGGAAGCCGCGATGGCCGCCGCCATCGTCTGGATTTTCAGCACCGTAGCCCAGATTGAGGAAGCCGGCTTCCTTCAGGCCGTCCTGCGGGGCCTGCCCTGGGGGGTGCTGGCCGGGGCGGCCTACGGGCTACTCATGCCCTGGGTTATCCGCTGGGCCGCCCGCAAAAACCCCCAAGACCCCCCGGAACCCTAGCCCCTACAAGAGCCGCTGGGCCACGGGCCGGGGCAGCCCAGCCCGCACCGAGAGCAGTTCGTGCAGCCCTCGGCCCTCCTCGGTTTCCTCCAGCACCTCAGCCAGGGCCTGGGCCACCTGCCAGAAGGCCTCCTGCTCGAGGTAGCCCACCTCGCCCAGGTAGTCGGCGATGGCCTGCTTGCCCTCGCGCATCAGGAGCAGGGTGCGGTGCAGGGCATCTATCATGGGCACGGCGGCACGCTGTCCCGCTGGGGCATCGCCCACGGCGTTAGCCGGCAGGCCCAGGTGCTTGTCCCTGGCCCGCTCGCGGGAGAGCCGGATGAAGGTCTTCTCGCCTTTTTCCTGCACCAGCGAGCCCAGCTCGGCCAGCTCCACCCCGGCACTCTGGGCCAGCTTGCGGGCCTCGTCGGAGGGTAGCTCGGTGCCGTAGGCCCAGATGGCCAGCAGGGCAAACTGGGTAGGCCCGTCCACCCCACCCACCGCCTTGGTGCCCAGCACCTGCTCCAGGGCAAACTCCAGCACAATCTTGCGCACCTCGTCTAAAAACTCGCCCACCCCCACCTCGCGCCCGTCGGCCCGCTTGACCACGTCGTAGCGGCTGTAGGCCGAAAGCCCCGGCCCAATGGCCGACATGAAGAAATCGGCCCCCCTGATCCCCGCCTCCCAGAACTCTTCAAGCTGTGGCCGGATGGCCTCTTGCATCTCGCGGCGCACCTCGGCGAAAAAGCCCGTACTCCCCCCCTCGCGCTTGGTGCAGCCCAGGAAGGTGGAGGAGGCCAGCGCCGCCGAGTCCTGCGCCCGAAGACGTCCAGGGCGCTCGGTGTGCAAGGGCCAGGAGGCCTCCACCTGGAACCCCGCCCGAATCAGCGCGCCGATGAGGGTCTCCCAGGCCTCGGTGCTCTTGTGGGCGAAGACGATGGTGGCCTCGCCATGGGGCTTGAGCACCCGGTGCATCTCGCGGAAGGCCTGGGCCATCATCTCCTCGAAGAACTGTTTGGCCCGCTGGTTGTCGCCCCCGTGGCGCACCGGATTCTGCACCGCCTCCTCCCGCTTGGGGGTGAGGGGGGTGCGGAAGTGCTCGGGGTAGAGGTGGCCGATGGTGCGCCGGAGCCAGACGTAGAAGAAGTCCGAAAGGTCGGCGTAGGGAACGGCGTCGTAGTAGGGCGGGTCGGTGATGATAGCGTCGAAAAAGCCGTCTTCGAAGGGGAGGCGGGTAGCGGTGCCGCGCAGGACAGTAGCGGGACAACCATCGATCAATGCTGCATGGTCAATAGTCCGTACAATCCAGTCAAGCGCTCCATCCCAGCCTCCGCCAGCACCAGCATACGGATTTACCTCAGCGTAATCCCAGACCATGGGGAGAGCTTGCCGGGTAAACGTGTTTGCAACAAACTCTCCCTGTGAGACCCACCTGGTTAATGAGGAAAGAAAATCGCTCTGACGGTCTACACCGATTGCCAGATACGTCGCCACCCCTCGAGCCCACTCCTCATCCATCCCCACCTTCAGCATCTCGGCGTGGGCCTCGCGCACCCACTTGGCGAAGGTGACCAGGGCTAGGGCCTGGCGGGGGTTGAAAAGCTGGCCCCAGGTATTTGGTCCATACTCGCCCACCCAAAAATTGCGCTTGTCCGCAACGTTGATCGGTTCATCGGGAAGGGGGCTTACTGCTGCATCACCCACCGTGAAAAAGTCTTTCATGTCATCGAGCACTGTGTTAAAACGCTTGCTAGCAGCTTCAAAAACCTGGAGGTCTTGTGGTCTGGCAGTACGGTAGGCTTTACCATCTTTGCCCGTAGCTACTACAACAGCTAAAAGCCTCTGCCCCATGCGACCCTCGATACCCTGCTGGCGCACGGAATCGTTTGACACAGCACCATTGCAAACCAAGCAAACGGCGTTGCCACGGCTGATAGTTCCTTCTTCGGGCCACTCCTCGCCCCTGCCCACCTCCACCACCTCAAACGAAACGGTCTTGGCCTCGGCGTCTACTTTGGGCCTCAGGGCGATGCGCTTTTTGTCCTTCTTGGCCAGCCACCACTGGCGCACCAGGGGCACCTCGGCGCGGCAGGTGGGGTTGGTGCAGGTCACAGTGCGGGCCCACAGGTAGGCCACCGGGGTTTTGCCGTCGGCATCGGGCGGGTAGAACTCGGAAAGCTCGGCCTTGGCTCGCTTTAGCACCCACTCGCCCCAGTAGCGCACCTCGGTGCTCAGGGGGTTTTGCTGGTAGCTTTGGGCCCACGGACCTACGGGCTTGGCCCCGCCAAAGTCCAGCGCCTGGCGGCCCTTGGCCCTGGGGGCGTCCTTGGCCCGGATGTACTCGGGCACTGGGCGGCTATTGGGCTGGCCGTACCTCTGGGGGTATTCCAGGGTGGCCCGCTGGATGAGGTGGGCCACCGGGTTGAGGTCGAGGCTGTAGACCTCGCAGCCCAGGCGCAGGGCCTCCAGCGGGATGGCCCCGCCCCCGCCAAAGGGGTCGAGCACCTTGGGCGGCCTGCCCCCGTGGGCCTCCAGGACGCGGCGGCGGGCCTCCAAAACGGCGGCGTTGTTGCCGTCCTTCACCGCCTCCCAGGGCACGATCTGCTTCACCAGCTCGTAGTTCTCCTCGGTATCGGGCACCAGCGTAGCGAAGACCGCGGCCCGGCTGGCCGCCAGGGGGCGCCGGGCCCACCAGAT
>FWWL01002731.1_pt1 | contig 34972 bp, 32 predicted proteins | sample 2228331 | NCBI WGS metagenome assembly FWWL01 (sample SAMEA103939775, study PRJEB20133) | metagenome
ACCGCGATATCGGTCGTCGCCATCCAGCACAAACACCCACGTAACAAGCCTACCTATAAGGGATTGAAACCTGGCGTATCAAACGTTTTACAGGCTCGCACTTCGTCGTAACAAGCCTACCTATAAGGGATTGAAACCCTATTTTGGGCCTGCTATTCGCGGTGTGTATTTGCACGTAACAAGCCTACCTATAAGGGATTGAAACGATCGAACAGGGGTCTTCTCCTCTACGTGAATAGTGAGTAACAAGCCTACATATAAGGGATTGAAACGACCACCTGGACGCCGGTCGTGGTGTACGACCGGTCGGTAACAAGCCTACCTATAAGGGATTGAAACCCACAACCGAGTACACCATTCGTGGCGCATGGACGCGTAACAAGCCTACCTATAAGGGATTGAAACAGAACCGCAATAGTCTGCGCGACATCGCAGACGACCCCGGTAACAAGCCTACCTATAAGGGATTGAAACTCTGGGAGATGAAGCAGCGTGCTCTGGAGGATGCCGCGGTAACAAGCCTACCTATAAGGGATTGAAACCCTGCAGCGTCTTCGGGTCGAATCGGACGGTCACTCTTTGTAACAAGCCTACCTATAAGGGATTGAAACCAATGGACTGCGCGCGAATGACGTCTATGTTGTGCCGCGTAACAAGCCTACCTATAAGGGATTGAAACGAGCCGTACCACCCACAGGCTCGTCACCATCCCAGCGTAACAAGCCTACCTATAAGGGATTGAAACTGTAGTGTCCGATTGTGGGAATCCGCCACGCGATATCGGTAACAAGCCTACCTATAAGGGATTGAAACGATGGTGCGCTCCATCCCACTTCTCAAGGTTCTGCGCTGGTAACAAGCCTACCTATAAGGGATTGAAACAAACCGGTACTGGTTATTGTCGTGGATGCCAGGCTGGTAACAAGCCTACCTATAAGGGATTGAAACTTTGAGGCGCCAGGGTGAAAACTGCGTATCCTGCGTGTAACAAGCCTACCTATAAGGGATTGAAACGCGCAAGTACCTCGACCATGTCGACGATGCGAACTCCTGTAACAAGCCTACCTATAAGGGATTGAAACAACTGCCAAACGCAACGCAAGGACTCCAACGCCTCAACAGTAACAAGCCTACCTATAAGGGATTGAAACACCCTGTTCTGGTCGGGACCATAGACGATCAGCCTACGTAACAAGCCTACCTATAAGGGATTGAAACTCATCACTCTCAAACACAACGGTGCTGTCAATGTGCGGTAACAAGCCTACCTATAAGGGATTGAAACCACGACGAGTTGACGCTCCAGTCGCTGCGGAGCGCCAGTAACAAGCCTACCTATAAGGGATTGAAACTGAGGATATGGTCGCATCCAGGTTCTGGTCAGCGCGGTAACAAGCCTACCTATAAGGGATTGAAACTCTGAGCGAAGACGAATACCTCACGATGGAGCGGTGGGTAACAAGCCTACCTATAAGGGATTGAAACACAGAAAGACCACGTGGCTGTTCTTTGGGTACACGGCGTAACAAGCCTACCTATAAGGGATTGAAACAGGAGCAGGAGCCGGATGAGGGCAGGGATGCCATGTTGTAACAAGCCTACCTATAAGGGATTGAAACCGTACTGGTACGGGTCGTAGAAGCTCCACCGGAGCCGTAACAAGCCTACCTATAAGGGATTGAAACAGTACTGCTCTAGTCCGCGCCCTATCCTGCCAGATGCGTAACAAGCCTACCTATAAGGGATTGAAACGATTCGTCAGCGTAATTGTCCCCTCTTCCCAATCAAGTAACAAGCCTACCTATAAGGGATTGAAACTACGCTCTCGGGCTTATTCGGGAAAACGATAATACTAGGTAACAAGCCTACCTATAAGGGATTGAAACTCAACATAACTGAACTGTATGTCCACCGGATAGTAAGTAACAAGCCTACCTATAAGGGATTGAAACTCCTGCGAGTATCGGATGGATACCTCGCTGAGCACCGTAACAAGCCTACCTATAAGGGATTGAAACGGGTGGAAACGGTGAAAACTGCGTATCCTTCTATGTAACAAGCCTACCTATAAGGGATTGAAACACATAGACCCCTCCTGTTGTGAAGTATTCCACTCTCAGTAACAAGCCTACCTATAAGGGATTGAAACTCCTCGGTGAGATCGACGTCGATGACGTCGAACTCGAGTAACAAGCCTACCTATAAGGGATTGAAACTCACACGTCGGCTGGGTAGCAGTGCGGGGCTGGGCAAGTAACAAGCCTACCTATAAGGGATTGAAACGGTCAAGGTGGAGTAACCTAGCGAATCTTATGTATTCGTAACAAGCCTACCTATAAGGGATTGAAACCAGCTCCGACATACGGAACTGCGGCGTCTCGCGCCGAGTAACAAGCCTACCTATAAGGGATTGAAACTCGTACAGGACGTCAAAATCCAATAACCTCGATGCGAGTAACAAGCCTACCTATAAGGGATTGAAACTTGGGGGTCTCGATCTGTCGGAGGGTTTTCTTGCAGAGTAACAAGCCTACCTATAAGGGATTGAAACGAGCCGGTAAGCGGAACGTCACACCAAAGCCTGTACCGTAACAAGCCTACCTATAAGGGATTGAAACGAGCTCATAATAGAAGCTCAGGGAATCGACACCTTTGGTAACAAGCCTACCTATAAGGGATTGAAACCTGCTCCTCATCGACGACGACGGCGAACGCGCGACGGGTAACAAGCCTACCTATAAGGGATTGAAACCTCGTAAGGGATCAAGTCAACGTTCTTGACTATAGTAACAAGCCTACCTATAAGGGATTGAAACGAAGACGTCGACTGAAACTAGCTGGACCTCAGGAAACAGTAACAAGCCTACCTATAAGGGATTGAAACGGGTGGCTGTTATCCTCACGGGGTTATTCCCCAAAGCGATGCCTCCGTGTCTGCGACGGGATAGAGATTCTTCGCTTCGCTCAGAATGACAATAGTGAGTGGCAGAATGAGCCTGTTATTTGTCATGCTGAGGCATCAGCCGAAGCGACATGGAGGTGCTTTGCAGGTTTTGCCCTCACCCCCTGCCCCTCTCCCGACGCTTCGGGAGAGGGGAGCCTGGAAACCACACCTTCCCCTTCTCCCACAACCTGGGAGAAGGGGCCAGGGGATGAGGGGCCCCCCGGTTGACAATACCCGCTGAGTGATGTATGATACCGTGTGCATCACCGTGCATCAGCAGGTGAACCCGGTTCGTATGAGACTCATTTTCTGTTTGGTTTTCATACTGGTTATTGGGGGTACTGGCGGACTGGTGGCGGGTAGTCGGGCGCACGCACAGCCCGGCTCGGCTCTGGTCGTTGCACGACGCCTCACACAGCGCCCTGTCATCGACGGCTTAGTCTCCCCGGAAGAGTGGGCACAGGCAGAGCGCATCGCCCCCTTCTGGTTTCTGGAAGCACAGCGCGAGGCAGACCTGCCCACCGTCGCCTACGTAGGCTACACCGGCGAGGGCATCTACGCCGCCTTCGTGTGCGAGGACCCGCAACCCGAACGTATCCACGCGCAGGAAATCCGCCGCAACGCCGACCTCAGCAAGGACGACCACGTGGAGCTGGCTATAGAACCGACCGGGCTGGACATCGAGCCGTACGCCTTCCGCGTGAATGCGCTCGGCACACAGGCAGAGACCATCCCGGGCGGTAGCGTCACCATCGTACGCTGGCGTGGCGACTGGAAAGCGTCTGCTTCGCGCCACAACGGCGGCTGGAGCGCAGAGATGTTCATCCCCTTCCGCATCCTGCGCATCCCGCGCGGACAGAACCAGTTTGGCATCATCCTGTCGCGTCACGTGCCGCGACTGGGCGTCACCTATCGCTATCCCAACATGGGACGGGTATACGACGCTCTCAAGCGGGCGCAGTGGCAGGGAGTGCAGGCGCCGGAGGTTCTGCCACCACCGGTCATCCTGCCCTATCTGCAACTGGACAGCGCCTCCCAGCGCACCGACTGGCGCACCGGGCTGGACATCAAACTCACCTCCTCAGGCGGATTGACCCACTTGCTCACGCTGAACCCCGACTTCAAGAACATCGCCCGCGAGGTAGATACCGTCGCCTTCAGCTACGTGCCCCGCATCGTGCGCGAGACCCGTCCCTTCTTTGTGGAGGGCGACGGCTTCTTCCCCGATACCACCCTCTTCTACAGCGGCAACGTGCAAGCGGTGGACGCCGCGCTGAAGTCGTTCGGCACGCTGGGCAGATGGAGCTACGGCGCGCTCGCCAGCACGGGTGACGACCAGCGCGTGGTGGTGGGACGACTGGCATATCAGATGACCGACCGCTCGCGCACCGAGGTACAGCTCGTCCGCGACGACCGCCCCGGCGTCCACGCCACCGCTCTGGGAGCCGGGCTTGTGGCGCACCCGACCACGGCGCGCGGTTACGATACCATCGGCGCGCTGTACTTCCGCACGCAGGGCAACGGCTTGCCCGTCGGCGAGAAGATGGCGCTGACCTTCTGGAGGGCGCAGGGCGACCGACGCCTGAGCTTCGGAGGGCAGGTGTTCCACATCTCGCGCGGATTCCAGCCCACGCTGGGCTACGCGCCCGAGGTGGGTTTGCGCGGCTGGCACGGCGGCGTCAGCTACACCGACCGATGGACCGACCGCGCCCTCCAGCAGCTGGACCTCGGCGTGATGGCTCAGCAGAGGTGGAATCTGGATGGGGGCACGCTGGATGAGGGCGTCTGGCTGTGGGCATCTACCACCTACCGGAACGACACGGCACTGTGGCTCAATGTCAACCTGTACCATCGTCCGCCCTACCGCGACCGCACGCTGGACATCGGCACCTCGTGGAACACGCGCAGACTGTACAACTCGGGCGGGGTGATGGTCTCTTTCGGCAGGCAGGCGGGGGGAGACAGCCTCTTCTTCCGCATCGCGCAGGGCGTGCCCATCACCCAGAAACTGCGCCTGAAAGTGGAGTACGAGCGAAGCAATATCCGCTACGGCGACCCCTCCACGCCCGACTACCGTCTGCATCAGCTCATCGCCACGCTGAACTACGATATCGATTCCGAGCGCAGTATCGGCGGACGCTACATCGGCAGGGGGAGCCGGTTCGGCGCGTTCGGCGACATCAACACGCTGTATCTCACCTACCGCCAGCAGGTGCGGCGCGGCGCGGACATCTTCCTCATCTTCGGCGACCCCAACTCCTCCAGCACGCAAACCCGCTTTGCCGTGAAGGTGATGACGCCGTGGTAGAGCCGGCGGGTGTGCTGTATGTGGTGGCGACGCCCATCGGCAATCTGGAGGACATCACCCTGCGCGCGCTTCGCATCCTGCGTGAAGCGAGCCTGATCGCCGCAGAGGATACACGCGTCACGCGCAAACTGCTGAGCCACTACGATATCCACACGCCCCTCACCAGCCTGCATGAGTACTCCTCACCCGCCAAAATAGCCGGGCTGGTGGAACGCCTTCGCGCGGGGGCAAGCATCGCGCTGGTCACCGACGCGGGCACGCCCACCCTCAGCGACCCCGGCGGCGCGCTGATACGGTCTGCTCGCGAAGCAGGATGTGCCATTGTGTGCGTGCCCGGCGCGTCGGCGGTGACGGCGGCGGTAAGCCTCGCCGGGTTGCCCGACGGACGGTTCGTGTTCGACGGCTTCCCCCCGCGCCGTGCGAAAGAGCGACGGGCGTACCTGCAATCCCTGCTCGGCGAGCCGAGGGCAGTGGTGTGGTTCGAGGCGCCCCATCGAATCGTTGCGCTCCTGAAGGATGTGCTGGAGGTGCTGGGCGACCGTGCGCTGTTCATCGCCCGCGAGCTGACCAAACAGTTCGAGGAGGCGAGATCAGGCCCCGTCAGTGAGTGGCTGGCGCACTTCGAGCAAACCCCACCGCGTGGCGAGTTCACCCTCATCCTTCTGCCGGGCGAACAGGAGCCTGCGCCTGCATCGCACGACCCTCTGCACCTTCTGCAGGAGCTGATTGCGCAGGGCATGAGCGAGAAGGAAGCACTCCGCGAGACTGCCAGACGGTGTGGGGTACGGCGGCGCGAGCTGTACGCGCAATGGCTACAGAGGAAAACATTGTCCGCCCGCGAATAGATTCCCGTATCTCCAACAAGGGAGGCGACTCGGGATGAAAATCGGCATCAACCGGTGGACAATGCCCGGCGACTGGTCGTTCGAGCAGTGCCTGCGGTCAGCGAAGGAAGCCGGGTTCGACAGCATCGAGTTCAACATGGCAGAGGACGGCGTGCTGGGCTTCGACGCGCAGGAGTCGGATGTGCGTGCCATTGCCGAGATGGCTCAGCGCATCGGGGTGGAGCTCTCCAGCCTGTCCACAGGGCTGGGCTGGCGCTATCCGTTGACCAGTCCCGACCCCAGCGTGCGCGAGAAGGGCATGGCCGCCATCCGCAAGCAACTGCAGATTGCCGCCTGGCTGGGCGTGGACACCATCCTGGTGGTGCCCGGACTGGTGAACGAAGAGACCGCCTACGACGAGGCGTATGAGCGCGCCCACAAGGCTCTGCGCGAGCTGTTGCCCGACGCCGAGCGGCTGGGCGTGCGCATCGGGGTGGAAAACGTCTGGAACAAGTTCCTGCTCAGCCCGCTCGAGATGCGTCAGTTCGTGGACGAGCTGGGCAGTCCCTACGTGGGTGTCTACTTCGATGCGGGCAACGTGCTGGTGATGGGCTATCCAGAGCAGTGGATTCGCATCCTCGGCAAGCGCATCTACCGCGTGCACGTGAAGGACTTCAAGACGCATATCGGCAACATCACCGGCTTCTGCAACCCCCTGCAGGGCAACGTGCCCTGGGCGAAGGTGAACGACGCGTTGAAGCAGGTGGGCTACGATGGCTACATCACCGCCGAGGTGGAAGGTTATCCCGGCTACCCGGAGCTCGGCTTGAAGCACATCGCCGAGAGCTTGAAACTGGTATTTCGTTAGGAGGTGAAGGTGATGCTGCGAGTGGGAATTGTGGGCGCGGGCACGATGGGGCGTACCCATGCCTCCGCCTACATGAAACTGCCGAACACGCAACTGGTGGGCTTCTATGACGCCGACCAGGCGTTCGCCCAGCGGGTGGCGTCGCAGTTCGGTGTGAAAGCGATAGAGAGCTATGATGCTCTGCTCCAGCAGGTGGATATGGTGGACATCTGCACCCCAACGCCAACCCATCTGGAGCTGGTACTGAAGTCAGCGAGCGCGGGCAAGCATATCCTGTGCGAGAAGCCACTCGGGCGCACACTGGAACAGTGCGAGCAGATGATCGAAGCAGTGAACAAAGCGGGCGTCACGCTGATGCCTGCACAGGTATTGCGCTTCTTCCCCGAGTTCAAGCAGGCGCGCGATCTGGTGCTGGCAGGCGCGGTGGGCACACCAGCAGCTATCCGCACCCGACGCGGCGGACCCTACCCCCGCGCCGCGAACGACTGGTACGCCGACTTCGAGCAGAGCGGCGGACCGATACTGGACATGGTCATCCACGACTTCGACTGGCTTCGCTGGACGTTCGGCGAGGTCGAGCGGGTCTTCGCCAAGGCGCTGACGTTCAAGAATCTGGATCATATCGACTACGCGCTCATCACCCTGCGCCTGAAGAGCGGCGCCATCGCGCACGTGGAGGCGAACTGGGCAGACCCCAGCGGCTTCAAGGTGGACTTCGAGATCGCGGGCGATGCGGGCATGATCGCCTTCGACAGCCGTTTCGCGATGCCGCTGTTCGTGGCGAAGGCGGATACTGGCGGCGGTGGGGGAGGCGTTGCCGTGCCGGAGAGCCCGCTGGCGGAAGACCCCTACATGCTGGAAATCCAGCACTTTGTGGACAGCGTGGAGGCGGGCAGGCAACCGTCCATCACCGCGGAGGATGGCATGAAAGCGGTGGAGATCGCCCTCGCCGCGATTGAGAGCGTACGCACGGGCAAGGTCATTCGGCTGGGAGGAGGTGCTTGAGATGGCAGTACGGATTGGCATGATGAGCTTTGCGCACATGCACGCCTATTCCTACGCCCACTGCGTGAAACAGCTGGAGGCGGAGGGCAAGGCACAGCTGGTGGGCGTGGCAGACGACGACGCCCAGCGCGGACAGCAGGTGGCACAGCAGTACGAAACCACCTTCTTCCCCAGCTACGAGGCGTTGCTGGACGCGGGCGTGGACGCGGTCATCGTCTGTCCGGAGAACATCAAGCACCGTCCGCTCACCGAGATGGCGGCGAAGGCAGGCAAGCATGTGCTGTGCGAGAAGCCTCTGGCGACAAATAAAGCCGACGGCAGAGCCATGATCGAGGTGTGCCGGGCGAACGGCGTGCAGTTGATGACGGCGTTCCCCTGCCGGTTCAGCCCCTCCTACATCCGCCTGAAGCAGATGGTGCGGGCGGGCGAGCTGGGCGAGGTGCTGGCGATTCGCGGCACCAACCGCGGACGCAACCCCGGCGGATGGTTCATCGTGCCGGAGCTGTCGGGCGGCGGCGCGGTGATCGACCACACCGTGCATGTGACCGACCTGTGCAGGGATCTACTCGGCAGTGAAGTGGTAGAGGTGTACGCCGAAATCGGCAACGGCTTCTGCCACGGCGACTTCGACGACACCGGCATGTTGACCATGACCTTCGCCAACGACGTGTTCGCCACGCTGGACTCGTCCTGGTCGCGCCCGAAGGTGTTCCCCACGTGGGGCGACGTGACCCTGCAGGTGGTGGGCACGAAGGGGCTGGTGTATATGGACATGTTCGCCCAGAACTCCACCCTCTACGACGACCGCCACATGCGCATCACGCTGGAGCACTGGGGTTCCAGCATCGATTACGGGCTGGTCAGCGCGTTGGTGGAGAGCGTGGCGACGGGCAAACCGGTTCCCATCACCGGCGAGGACGGACTGGCAGCCGCGGAAGTGGCGTTTGCGGCGTATGAATCGGCGAAGCGCGGCGAACCGGTACGCCTGCCGTTACCCGAATGAGAGGGTTTATATTGACCTGACCCCCTGTCCCCCTTCTCCACGAGGGAAGGGGGAACGTTTCTTGCTGTTTCGTGGGTGGCAGGACAGGGGTGGCTCACTGAGGGCTCGCCCTCCAGTTAGTCCACTACTGCGCTACCAGAACCAGTGTATTCCCCCTCTGCTCTATGCGCAACCCCAAAGCCGTTGCCAGCCCTCGCGCATCCACCCACGCTTGCCTGCCGTCATACACCACCGGCAACGAAAGTGACACCTGCTCCGCCTCCGATAACCTGCGCACACGCGCATTCCATCCAACAAACGTCTGCACCTTCCATGAACCGACCAGCGCCACCCGCGCACCCAAAGGCAACGTCACCTCCTTGCCCTGCCATGCACAGCGCAACACCCCCAGCCGATCCTCCACCCTGCCGCCCAGACGCTCCAGCACCGGCTTCACCGGAACCAGCACCACTCCCTCGCGCGTCTGTCGCCCCGACACCGCACTGCCGTTCACCTCGACCGCGCAGGATGGCAGGTTGTTACCGTCCAGCAGGAGATAGTGCGCCTTTGCCAGAATGAGCCGGGCTGCCATCTCGCCCAGTTCCAGGTCGGACTGCTCGATGGGGTAGAAGACGAGGTTGCGTGCCTTGGGGTCCACGGGAGGATATTGCACGTGCACCTTCATCGCTACTCGGTCATCCCACACGACAAGTTTGGCATCATAGGAACCCCCACCCTTGCCGGGCAGTGGGTGTCCTGCCCATGACTTTTCGCCGATGGGAAGTCCTGTCCACGAGCCTTCGCCCATACCAGGTTGCCCAATCGGTCTGAACGTGGACATCGTATGCAAAACTGCCGCCTCGTACGCACTATCGCGGTCTGAGACGATCCAGATAGAGACAAGTATCTCCGCGGGGTCTCTTCCGGGCACACCTTCGTCCTTGTGGGATAACGCCTGATATAGTTCGTCCGACGTAAAGGAAAGTTTATCTGACTGTTCCCGATGAGTCTGTATGCTTCTACTGAGGAACCCAGGAACTTCGTCGTTCTTAAGCGCCACGAATTCCTCCAGCGATTTCAGCAGGCGTGTATCGTCCACCGGTTGATCCTCCAGCAATCGGAAGCCCAGTATGCTCAGCGCGAGACCTACAGCGACAGTGAAAGATACGAGCCGCATTCGCATCGTGTTTCACCTCCAATTTCACCTCCAAAACCGTGATGGTCGCTATGGCTGCCACGGTTCGGTGCTGACGTCGCACTTCCATGTTCCCCATCCATAAAGTAGGGGGTCATAAGCCCTCTGTACGGCTTTGCTTACTAACCCTAACCATGCCTCTGGAACTTCTGTGTGAGGTTTCTGCCAATAATCTTTCTGCGGCCAATGATGAGAGGGATGGTGTGCTGGTGGGTTACGATAGCCATAACCCTCCAGATCCTCCCTTTGCGCTGCTGTCGGGTCCCAGATACCAGCACCGTTGCTTGGCGGATCGGGAGCACCTGTCAGGACGCAAACCTGATGCCATGCCCATGACCGCCAATCGTATGTCGAATCCAAAGTTGGATCGCTTCCGATGGCACATATATCGTTCGTGTGTAAATGGGGATAGTAGTATGGGTCGTATGGGTCCCAAGGGGAACGACACTTTTCGGGCGTACAATCAGGAAATGGAGGAACCAGCGAAGGTACTGGCGGTTCGAGCCTGCCGGTCAACTGCCTCACTGAAAAGTCCATGCCCACACTGCACAGCGCGAGCATGGTGAAGCAGGAAACATCCGCACAGTTCCCGCTTACCCAGCGACCGGAAGCCCAATTGTCTAATAGCGCTTTTAACATGAAAGTACGCGTACCAGCCCGGATCCTAAGCCAACGGGTGTCGCCCAATCGCGGATAGGCGAAGCCGGGTCTTTGAAAGAACACCCCGAAAGTGATGGCTTGAGCAGCATCGTCCCCATTGTCTTTCCGATGCGCCCACGCACAACTATACCGCAGCAAACTCACCCAAGCCGGACTCATCGGAGGCTTCGGCTCGTCCAACACGATGAACACCTCCTCCGAAGAGTAAACAGGAGTGAGGTAATAGGTCGGTCCCCAAAAGCCCCAATACAGGGTCACAAACGACATCTCCAAACGCGCATAGTCCACAAAAGACGGAATGTTGGGTAAGGAATAGGTCGCACCCGGCGCAATCAGGTTGGTTACGCCCGGATCATTCACCGTCCAGTGTATCTGCTGGTCGCCAAGCCGACTGCGCAGACGCGCATAGCTCACCTTCCAGCCGATCACTCCGCTGGTGTTGCCAAGCCGACAGCCGAAACTGCTGCCCGCCTTCACACACAGAGGCTGACCCAACGTGTTCGCTGGCGTCACCAGGTCTGCGCTCCCCTCCTGTTGCCCATAGCGCAACGGATACAGCGTGCCTGTCAGGAGATACTGCCCCAGGCACACATTAGACGCCAGCACGAGCAGGAGGGTTACACTGAGCAGGCGTATGTGCATGACCGCGCACCTCCTGTTGCAGATGCTGATTCGGTATGACTGGTCACACTATACCACACTCGAAAAAAAAGCAAGGCCTGTGCTGGCAAACGGCGAGCTGATTGCGTTCCTTTAGCGAACGCACTGGTAGGACACGCAGGGTATGCTGGGACAGGTACCTGCGAGGTCGCTATCCTTCCCGTTTGGTGCAGGGCAGGGGTGGTGTCGAATTCACACTCCCCAGCGCTTGCGGGCTTCCTCGATCGACACCATCTGTCCCTTGCCCCAGGCGTAATGACCTATCGGGTTCTCGCCAACCCAGCGTTCGTCGGCAGGTTCGTCCGCTCGCTGGTAGCGCGTGTCGCAGCTGATACGGTAGCAGTTCGTCACGTTATTCAGCGAGCCGTGCATGGTGAACATGCCAAAGATGAGCGCATCGCCCATCTCGAACTCCGTCGTCAGCCAGCGTCCCCCGAACTTCTCCACCAGCTCGATGGGATCGTTGGAGAACCAGCCTCCCTCCACGTTATCGCGGTCGACGTCCATCTTGCCGTAGGTCTGCTTCAGCTTCTCGATTCGATGAGACCCCTCCAGAATCGCCAGCGGCCCCTTCTCGAAGGGTACATCACCCAGAGGTGTCCACACCGTGTACAGCTTGGTGGTGCCCCTGCCCATGTACACGATGTCGTAGTGCGCGCCCGTGAAATCGCCATGCCCCACGGCGCGCAGCCATTTGTAGTTGAAGGTCAGTGCGGGTGCGCCCAGAAAGTCGCTGAAAAACTGCATCAATTCGGGCGCCTCCACCACCGCCAGAAACTCGGGCGTGTGCGTCACTGCCTTTGCCCCGCCGAGAAAGGCTCCCCGTGCATTGGGCGCAATCACCGCCTCATCGAGCGGATGCGAGGTGTCGATCTGGCCGTTTGCCGCCAGGTTCTCCAGCACCACGCGCCGCGCCTCTTTCACTTTCTGTGGGTCATGCAGTTTGCGTATCAGCAGGTAGCCGTCCTCTTCCATGCGCTGGCGCAGGGCATCCATATCGCCCATCAGGGCGTTCGCCTCGCGCAGTCTGCCCAGATACTTGCCGTCCAGTTCCAGCTCGCGAATGCCCATCGAAACCTTCATCGGTCATCTCCCCTCGAGATATGCTTGTTGCGGATGGTGTTGGTGGTATATTACCGTAGAAAACTCTGGCATGTCCAGATGTTTAGAGAAGCTTCGGGAATCATGCTTGCCGGGGGTGAAGAATCTCATGAGATGCTTCGGCTGATGCCAGTGATGTTCTGAAGCAAGCAACGGGCAAGAGGAGAGAGTTGCATGAGCACAATACAGCAACCGCACATGGTCATCGGGCTGATGTCGGGCACCAGTATGGACGGCATCGACGCCGCGCTGGTGCGCATTCAGGAGCAAGACGATGCGTTGCGCGTGGAGACCGTCGGCTTTCTCAGCACACCCTATCCGCCCGATGTGCAGGCGGAACTGATGCGCACGGTGCGCGGGGAGACCGGTGCCGCCGACATCTGCCACCTGAACTTCCTGCTCGGTGAGCTGTTCGCCGACGCGGCGTTGCAGTTGATGCAGGAGACGGGCGTTACCGGCGAGCAACTGCTGTGTGTCGCCTCACACGGGCAGACCATCTGGCACCAGCCCGAACCGGTGGAGTGGCAGGGACGCGCCATCCGCTCCACCCTGCAAATCGGCGAGCCGGCGGTGATTGCCGAGCGTACGGGCGTGGTCACGGTGGGCGATTTCCGCGTGGCAGACGTCGCCGCAGGCGGACAGGGCGCGCCGCTGGTGCCGTACGTGGACTGGCTGTTGTTCCGTCATCCCGAGGAGGGGCGCGTCTTGCTGAACATCGGCGGCATTGCGAACGTTACCGCTCTGCCCCCAGATGCCCAGCCCGAGCAGGTGATTGCCTTCGACACGGGACCGGGCAACGCGCTCATCAATATCGCCATGCACATCGCCAGTGGAGGCAGGTACCGCTATGACCCCGACGGTGCGTTTGCCCAGCGCCATCCGGTGCGCGAAGAGTGGTTGCAGGAACTGCTGAAGCATCCCTACTTCGCCCAGCAACCGCCCAAGTCCACCGGGCGCGAGACCTTCGGGGAGGCAATGGTGCGCCGACTTTTGCGTCGGTACCGGCTGTCGAACGCCGAACTGCTGGTGCCGACGCTGACCGAGCTGACCGCTCGCACCATCGCCGATGGGATCCGCCGTTTCGTGATGCCGAAGATGCCTATCCGGCGGCTCATCGCGTCGGGCGGGGGAGTGCATAACCGCACGCTGATGAAGCGCCTGCGCGAACTCCTGCCGGAACTGCAGGTGGAGACCTGCGACCGCTACGGTATTCACCCCGACGCAAAGGAGGCGGTGGCATTTGCGGTGCTGGGCTACCAGACGATGCATCGGCGCCCCGGCAACTTACCGTCCGCTACCGGCGCCCGGCATCCGGCGGTGCTGGGCAAAGTGTGTTACCCGCCGCCCGTAAAGGAGTAGCAGACGGTTGTGCTTCGGGGCTGGGCGTGTTATACTCTGGCTGAGAAGGAAGTAAGGAGAAGCCGTCATGAACCTGTTGCAGATGCCGCCTGTGATGGAGCGTGAATATCGTGGTGTGTGGGTGGCTACCGTTGCCAATATCGACTGGCCCTCCAAGCCCGGACTGCCGTCCGACGTGCAGAAGGCGGAATTGCTGGCGATACTGGACAAAGCGGCAGAGCTGAAGTTCAATGTGATTGTCCTGCAGGTGCGCCCGGCGTGTTCGGTGCTATATGAGTCCGTGCTGGAACCGTGGTCGGAAGTGCTGAGCGGGTCGATGGGCAAACCCCCCGAGCCATACTACGACCCGCTCGCCTTCGCGGTGGAAGAGGCGCATCGGCGGGGGATGGAGCTTCATGCGTGGTTCAACCCCTACCGTGCGCGCCACCCCTCCGAGAAATCAGAGATACACCCCAAGCACGTCAGCAGGCGACGCCCTGAACTGGTGAAGCAGTACGGACGCTACCTGTGGCTGGACCCCGGCGAGCCGGACGTGGTGGAGCACTCGCTATCGGTGATGCTGGAGGTGGTGAAGAAGTACGATGTGGACGGCGTGCACATCGACGACTACTTCTACCCCTACAAAGAGCGCGACGAGAAGGGCAACCTGCTGGACTTCCCCGACGAACCCAGCTGGCAACGCTATCTGCGTTCGGGGGGCAAGCTGAAGCGTGCAGACTGGCGCAGGCAGAACGTCGACCGGTTCGTGGAGCGAGTGTACCGTGAAATCAAGCGCACGAAGCGCTATGTGAAGTTCGGTATCAGTCCATTTGGGCTGTGGCGCCCCGGCTATCCTCCGCAGGCGCGCGGGTTCGATGCCTACGAGGAGTTGTACGCCGACTCGCGCAAGTGGCTTCAGGAGGGCTGGTGCGATTACTTCACCCCGCAGCTCTACTTCCAGATCAGTCATCCGAACCTCAGCTATCCTGTGCTGTTACAGTGGTGGGTGGAGCAGAACAGCAAAGGCAGGCACATCGTGCCCGGCAACTTCGCCAGCAAGGTCGCCGACGGCAGTAACACCGCCTGGCAGGCATCCGAAATCGCCGAGCAGATACGCCTGACCCGCAGACAGCGTGGGGCGGTGGGCAACATCCACTTCAGCGCACGCGCCTTCATGCAGGACCGGGGAGGCATCTGCAAGCTGATTGCCGAGCTTCACGCCCAACCTGCCATCGTGCCCGCCTCGCCCTGGTTGAGCCGGGGCAAGCCTCTCGCTCCCGATGTGCGTGCCGTCCGCCTTGCTGAAGGCTCGCTGAGGCTGGAATGGCAGGCTCGCGGGCGGTTTCCGATAGCGCTGTGGGTGGTGGCTTACCGGCTGAACGGTGACTGGATAACGCACGTCCTGCCCGCCCAGGAGAGAATGTACGTCTTGCCCGCTTCTGCAAACGTTGCCTTTGTGAGCATGGTCGACCGCTACGGCAACCAGAGCGACTGGGTGGCGCCCAGGTTGGCGGACTGAAGTGGAGCAGAAAGAAGCTACCACCTGTCCGGTATTGTCGCCACACACACGTTCACATTGCCCAGCTTGTGGGAGGTGAACACCACCCGTTTACTGCGCCGGTCCCAGCCCACGTGTGGATGGTCGCCTCCACCATAGGTGCGATGCCCCGTGGTCAGCACATGCATTCGCGTCGTTCTGGCGTCGAACAGCACGATGTCGCCATGCCAGTTATCGGCGGCGACCCATCTGCCGTTTTCGTCGCCGGCGGGGTGCCACCAGTTCACCTTTGCGTACTGCGCAGGGGTACCGCCCTCCCACCACGCGCCCGCTCCGATGATGCGTACCTCGCCGGTGAACGGATTGATCACTTTCACGTGCGACTCACCGTCGCGGTGCCCTCCACAGAACAGAATCTGATTGTTCACCCACCAGTGTTCGTGCGTCACCAGCTCTCCGGGCACCTGATGGTAGATGGCGCGGGGATTGCCCTTGCGAATGTCCACCACCATCAGCCGCTCAGCACGGCCCGCAAAACTGAGCAGAGTTGGCGAAGTGCGACTCCACTGCACATGCCCTCCGAAGGAGTCCATCCGGCACACCTGTCGCACCCTTCCTGTTCGCACGCCGATGGTGATGATGCCCACTCCACCTTCGCGGAAGTTCACTCCCAGGCTCAGCAGGCTGCCGTCGGCGTTCTCGTTCAGCGCGGTTGCTGGACTGAGGTGATCGGGCAGGGTGCAGATGACCCGTTCCGTCGCCAGCACCTGCGTCGGGTTTGTCTGTATCTTCATCTTCAGTGCCAGTTCCAGCACCTGTTTGCCGCGCAGGACGAATATGCTGTTACGCGACTTGGCGGCGGTTGCACCCCCGACCGCGCCCTCTGGCGTGTGAATGCGCACCAGCTCTCCGGTAGCGAACAGATAGCCCATTAGCCCACCACGCTCCCTGTCCGATGTGAACAGTACCATCGACTCGTCCGCAAGGAAGGAGCGATCGTGGAAGTACAGGTTCAGGTCTCGTGCGGGGTGGGTAGTGACAAACAGCAGGTCGGCGCCGGTGACACTGTCTTTCAGCCGCTGATGCTCTGGCGGCAGAAGCTCCAGTGGATAGGTACGTGTTGTGGACGGCATAGCATATTCTCCCTGATTAGAAAACGTCCCCGGCGAGTTTCCTCGCCGGGGACGACACCGGTTACCGATTACTCATCCGGATAGACGCGGTTCGGCTCGCGGTACCAGATCTTGGCATGTCCGTCGCGGAAGCAGATGTTCACCGCGTAAATCGCGCCGAACTGGCCCGTGTGCGGGTCCATGTGCAGAGGCACATCCTCGCGGAACATCTGGATGCGCGCGGGGTAGAGCGGCTTCATGTTCGGGTTCGAGCAGCTTGGGCTACCCCATCCCTCGCCAATGGGCGGGAACCACGCCTCCTGATCGATGCGCACCTGCCCGGGCTGTTCGAAGCTGCCGCCGATGCCCGTACAACCTGCCGTGTTCCAGAAGCGGTAGCTGGTGTAAAAGTGGTCGTACTGGTTGTCGGGCTGTTTGCCGATACCGGCGTAGGTGCTGCGGCAAATGTGCTGGCGTTTGTAGGCATCCGACGGGCAGTAGAAGATGTCGGTGCTTTTGATGTAGGGCTGGAGCGCCGCGATGTACTTGCGCGGTCCGAGATCAGGATCCGCTACGATCTCCGGGTCGTACCACGGGTTAGTACTGCTGGTGCAGGCGGTGTTGTTGCAGATAGTACAGCCCGGGAAGTTGAAGCCCCGCCCGTTCAGGTGGTACATGTAGCCATCGTAGTCGGTGGCATACTGTAACATCGCCAGCCCCAGTTGCTTCATGTTGCTCAGGCAACTGGTTTGCCTCGCCTTCTCGCGAGCCTTGGCGAACACCGGGAACAGAATTGCTGCCAGTATCGCGATTATCGCGATGACCACCAGCAGCTCGATCAGCGTGAACGCATGGCGCTTCATGGGAGACTGCCTCCTTCACACATAAGATTATGCGTTTAAGTACTTTGATTATAGAACCCTCTGCCAAGTTTGTCAAGCGGAAAACGTATCTTTACCGCAATATTGAGAAAAATAGCACGAATGTGAACGACGAAGTCGGCACGCTCGCACAGCAGGCAAAAGGCTCTTCTGCGCGAAATGACTCTACGGTAAGAGAACGGGCAATGGACACCTGCAGACGACACACAACAACCTGTCTGGTGCTGGCAGTGCTTCTGATGCTTTGCGCCTGCGCGCGGTTTCCGGAGACCGGGCAGGTGGTGAGCAAGCGGCTCATCGTGCAGTTTCGTGTGGCAGGGCAAATCCGCCCGGACTACTACTACTTCATCCTGATCGATAACGACACCGACCCGCTTGGCGTGTCGGGTCCCGTCGCTCCGGTGGCGCCACCGTGGGGCGGAAACGGCTTTGCTACAGGTTCGTTCCAGCGCTTTGTGGAGTACAACGGGGCTCTGCCGTTCAGCGGCTTTCTGCTGTATCGCGTGCTCGACCCCGACCGCCTGCAGGTCTTCCAGCCGATGGGACCACCGCTGGAGGCATCCATCAGCCCCGACCGCAAGACGATGCGGGTGGTGGTCGATTTCGCCAGCTTCGCGCTGGACGGGCAGGACCCGGCGGACATCCGCGTCCTGCAGGTGAACATCATCGCCACCGACCGAACCCCGAAAGACCCCACGGACACATCACTGAAGATGTGGGACGCGCTGGGCGACTCGCGCCAGTCCCCCAGCACCTACCTGACCCTGCTCACCGACACCGACCGCATCCTGCGCAACACCGATACCGGGATGGAACCAGAAGGGGATGTGGTCAACGGCAATGACCCCGACCTCGACATCGTGGACTGGCAGATCGAGGTGCGGTCATGAAAGCACAAGCCTGTCTCACGGTGTGCTGGGAGAGTGGGTAGAGGAACCTATCCCCCTGCCCCCTTCCCTGCGAGGAAGGGGGAATTCCCTCTCCCCGCGTCGGGGAGAGGGGCTTGTCAGGAGGCGAAAGCTATACCTTCTGCCGACCGGCGTCCGTGAGCTGATACCTTCCCTCACACTCCTCCACCAGCCCAGCCTGCGCCAGCTCGCGCAGTCCACTGCGCACGCGGAAGAGCGGCAGACCGGTGGACTCCGCCACTTCCTCCGCGCTGGCGGAAGACTGCAGAGCGACCAGCATCTTGCGAGCGGACTCGGTCAGCGTGCCGTCTGCGCTGATGCAAGCCATCGCCTACAGCTCCTTCTTGCACAGGTACCAGTCGACGCACTCGTAGCCCGCCTTCATGCGCTCTTCCGCCATCTCCATCGTGGTCGGCGGCGGTACGATGACCTTGTCGCCGGGCTTCCAGTTGGCGGGCGTTGCCACTTTGTGTGCGTCGGTGGTCTGCAGAGCATCGATCAGACGCAATATCTCGTGCATGTTGCGCCCGGTGGTCAGCGGATAATAGATCATCGCCCGCAGGATGCCGTTCGGGTCGATGACGAACACACAGCGCGAGGTCTCGGTCTTGCTCTCACCGGGCATAATCATGCCGTAGAGCGTTGCCACCTCTTTGTTCAGGTCGGCAATGATGGGGAAGGGGATTTCCACCCCCAGCTTCTCTTTGATGTTGCGCACCCACGCGATGTGCGAGTAGACGCTGTCGATACTGAGCCCCAGCAGGTCTACCCCACGTTTCTGCAGTTCGGGATAGATCTCGGCGAATGCGATGAACTCGGTGGTGCAGACGGGAGTGAAATCCGCGGGGTGCGAGAACAGAATCAGCCATCGCCCACGATAGTCGGACAACCGGATAACGCCGTGCGTGGTTACCGCCTCGAACTCGGGAGCAGGCTCGTTCAGGCGAGGCAGTCCTGCAGGCTTCACACCCTCAATCATCTCAGCAGACATCGCGGTACCTCCTTTACTCAGAGTGAATAGTCTGCTACCGAACCGGCACTGGTACGGTAGTCTCCACCGTGAATTATATCACGAGGTGTAGCCGACGCGCCAGATGGTCTTATCGCCGCCCTCGCTGGCGGCTCTTGAGGAACTCCTCTTCGGCCTGCTCGAGGTCTTTCAAGGTTTTGCGTTTGGGCACGTCCGTTTCGGCGGGCGCCGATGCACTGCTTGCCCGCGTCTTTCCCGAAGACGATGATGCTGTTTTGGCTTCAGTCGCCGCGGACGGAACGGTTTTCGTTTTCCCGGTCGATGGCGCCGGTTCGGCTCTGGCGGTTCGGGAGCGTTTGCCTTCGGGCTGGAGGTCTTCCACGCGCACCAGCAGGACGTAGTTCAGGTGAAACTCGCGCTCTTCGGGCGTCAGGCGGGACCGCGCTTCCTCGGACAGCCCTTCGATCCAGCGGTTCTTCATGCGCTCCTGCGTCTGCGTGTGGCGGTTCAGTACCACTTCGGGCAGGCTGTCCAGGTCAATCTGCACGGCGGCGCGCCCGTCCTGATACAGGCGATAGATGGTACCACGCAGTCCACCCATGTATGGGTAGTAACTGCGTTCCTTGATGTCGCCGTTGGTCTGTTCGCGCGTGACGATCTGCACGCGATCACCCTCTTTGAAGTTCGCCATCCTTCACCTCTCCCTTATCGTGCCGCCGCCAGCGCGGAATGCACGATAGACTGGAAAATCTTCAGCCCGTCTTCCGAACCGAGTATCGCCTCGCAGGCGCGCTCCGGGTGGGGCATCATGCCCATCACGTTGAACCGCCCGTTGGCGATGCCCGCGATGTTCGCCAGCGAGCCGTTCGGGTTGCTCTCACGCGTGATAGCGCCCGACCGGTCGCAGTAGCGGAAGATAATCTGGTTGTTTGCCTGCAGTTCCTGCAGGGTTTCGCGGTCGCACACGTAACGCCCCTCGCCGTGCGCGATGGGGATGCACAGTACCTCGCCCGCCTGGCAACGGTTGGTGAAGGGCGTTTGCGTGTTCTCCACTCGCAGGTACACGTGCTTGCAGACGAAGCGCAGTCCTTCGTTACGCACCAGCGCGCCCGGCAAAAGGTGTGCCTCGCACAGAATCTGGAAGCCGTTGCAGATGCCGATGACCAGACCTCCATCCCGTGCGAACTGCTCCACCGCCTGCATCACGGGCGAGAAGCGCGCAATAGCACCACAGCGCAGGTAGTCGCCGTACGAGAACCCCCCGGGCAGGATGACGCAGTCCACGCCGTGCAGATGGTCGTCCTGATGCCAGATGTATTCCACTGGCTCCCCCAGCACGTCGCGGATGGCGTAGTAGGCATCGGCGTCGCAGTTGGAGCCGGGGAATACCACCACCCCGAACTTCATCCCAGCACCTCGATCTGGTAGAGCTCGGTGACGGGATTGGCGAGCAGGCGATCACACATCTCGCGCACCTGCTGTTCCACCGGCTCGCCACCGTCGGCGATGTCCATTTCGATCACCTTGCCGATACGCACCTGATTCACGTTCTCGTAGCCAAGGGCGTGCAATGCCTCCTGTACCGTCCTGCCCTGGGCATCCAGCAAGGTGGGCTTCAGTGTCACCAGCACTCTCACTCTGGGCATGTTGGGAATCCTCCACCGATTAATTCGCCCCCAGAGTGAGCGTTTCCTGCGCTGGCTAACCTTCTGCACTCATCAGCGTGGTAAGCACCTGCACCAGCTCGGGCACAGCCGGCACCTTACCCTGCCGACGCTGTAAAACTGCTCAGGCGCGCGCTATCGTAATCGCTTCCTGCAAAAGGTTATCGTCCACGGGCTGATTCAGCAGGTCGATGTTCCTCTGGAGATTCTCGGCGTGGCGCGTGCCGATGAGTACGGAGCTGATGCCCGGGTGGCGATGGAGGAAGTGCAGAGCCAGCGCGTGCAGAAGGCTGGCATCCCCACCACACAGTTCCAGCAGTTTCTGCACCTTCGGGGGACGCTGTTCAGGCGGGACGGTCAGCGCACGCGGTGTCAGCCATCCTGCCGCCAGTCCGCTCCGAATCAGCACGCCGATACCCTTCTCAGCAGCGCGAGTAATCAGGTCGTGCGCGCTCTGGTCAAGCAGACTGTAGCCGATCTGCAGAACCTGAAAGTCACCGGACTCGATGCACCGCTCCAGCACGTCCATGCCAGGCGATGCGCCCAGCAAACGCACTTTACCTGCCTCCTGAGCCTCGCGCATGGCGCGCAGGGTTTCGCCCTCGTCCAGCACCTTCTGCGGCTCCGGTCCGAAATGGATTTGCATCACGTCGATTACATCCGTGCGCAGAAGGCGCAGGCTCAGGTCAATGGAGTCCTTCACCGCCTGGTAGGAGAAGTCGTAGTAGGTGCGCGGATCGTCGCTGTGCTCGCCGCACTTACTGCACAGCACGTATTCCGCTCGTCGGTGTGCAATGTACTTCCCGATGCGCGCCTCACTCTCGTGGTAGGCGCGAGCCGTGTCGATCAGGTTGATCCCCATATCCAGCACGGCGTTCAGTGTCCTGCCTGCCTGCTCTTCGGCAGGGCGGCGGCGTTGCTCGGCGTCACCCAGCCCCCAATCGCGCCCGATCTCCAGCGCCCCGAAGCCGATGAAGGTCACCTGCAAACCCGTATTGCCCAGAGCTCTTTTCTCCAGCATGGTCGTTCCCTTTCCATCATGGTGATTCGGGTGGCAGGATGCGCACACGGCGTCCTTCGATGCGCAACCGCCCCTCCGCGAACAGTTTCACCGCCTGCACGTACGCCTGATGTTCCTGCACCAGCACCCGTGCCGCCAGAGTCTCCCAGGTATCATCCTCGGCGACCGGCACGCACCGCTGGACGATAATCGGTCCGGTATCGTAGTTCTCGTCCACAAAGTGTACCGTGCATCCCGACACCTTCATGCCCGATTCCAGCACCGCGCGATGCACGTGCTCGCCGTACATGCCTTTGCCTCCGAACAGAGGCAGGAGCGCGGGATGGATGTTCATGACCCTGCCAGCATAAGCCTGCACCACAGGCAAAGGCAGGAGGCGCATGTAGCCCGCCAGGCACACCAGGTCCACCCGTGCCTCTTCCAGCGCCTTCAGCAGGCGACGGGCATACTCATCTTCGGTGATGTCTCGTGGGGAGATGACGCGCGTGGCTATTCCAGCCTCGGCGGCGCGTTGCAGGGCGGGGGCTTCACGCCGGGTGCCGATCACCAGCACCACTTGCCCGTCGATCTCTCCGCGCTGGCAGGCGTCGATAATCGCCTGCATGTTGGAGCCGCGCGAGTGACCCGAAACCAGCACCGCGATACGGATGGACATTACTCTTCGCCCTCCCAGATGGCGATAGCGATGGCGAAGGTCGGCTCGTGGGCGATGCTGACGTATATCTTTCCGCCGTTTGCCCGTTGTGCCGCCTCACCGTAGAGGTTCACGTAGGGTTGACCGGATGGGTGGTTCAGGATTTCCATGTCGCGCCAGGGCACTTTGTGTCCCAGCGCCTTGATGATGGCTTCTTTCGCGGCGAAGCGCCCTGCGAGGTGCTGGAGAAAGCTCTTTTTGCCCTGCTGGCAGTAGGCGTATTCGGCGTCGGTGAGGATGCGGTGCGGGAAGCGTGGGTGCCGTTCGCACACCTCAGCGATGCGCTGAAGCGCCACGATGTCGGTACCCACGCCTTTGACACGTCCGGTAATCGCCAGCATGGAGCTCACTGTTTGCGCGGCGAGATGACCACGCGCCGTTCGGGTTCCTCTCCCTCGCTGTAGGTGTACACGTCCGGGTCGTTCATCAGCGCGTGGTGGATAATGCGCCGTTCGATGGCGTTGAGCGGGTCCAGCACCGCTTCTTCACCCCGCTCTTTCACCTGTTTCGCCACCTCCAGCGCCATACGCCTCAGTTTCTCGGCACGCTGTTTGCGGTAGTCGCCGACGTCCAGAAGCACGCGGACGGTCTTATCATAGCGCTTGTTGATGATGATGTTCAGCACGTACTGCAGGGCATCCAGTTGCGGACCGGCGAACCGCTGAGCATCCCGCCCCACCAGCTCCAGCTCCACGTAACAATCGTAGCTATCCCGTTTGATGGCTTTGACCGCCAGTCCGCTCGCCCGAAGCGCCGCATTCACCACTGCCATCGCCTTGCGCTCCGACTCTTCAGAAGGCGCCTGACGGGTGGTTTGTTTCAGGGTCGCCCGCACCCGGGCGGGAGTAGCTCCCAGTACCCCCAGTATCCCACGGGAGCCTTCGTCCAGTATCTCCCACTCCACCTGATCCTCGGTGGCTTGCAGTATCTGCAGTGCTTTGGCTTTAGCCTCTTCCACGCTTCGTCCGATTGCCTCTACGCTTTGCAGAGGTGCATTTTCCGTCATTGGTAGTGCCATCCTCCTTTCCCTCCGTTCCTTACCTTTTGCGGCGCGGCTTGCGGGTGTGATGGTTTTTGCCCGGGTTGCCCGTCGCGGCGCCAGCGGGCGCTGGAGCAGGTGCGCTGGTTGTCTGCTCGGCAGGCACAGCAGATGCCGGTTCCGGCTTCATGTAGCGCAGTTGCTGGGCGGTCATCAGCACGTTGGAGACGAACCAGTACAGCACGAACGCCGATGGGAAGTGCCAGGTATACATCATATACAGCATGAACACCGTCATGAACAGCGACGTCATCTTCATCTGTTCCGCCTGGGCAGGGTCGCTGACGGGCGTCAGTCGCTGGCTGACGTACAGGCTGATGGCGTACAGGATGAGCAGAGGCAGGTCGTGTTGCCCAAGGTTCGCGCCCACGATGCCCGGAAACCGCTCTGCCAGATAGGGGTTGATCCACAGGAAAAAGCCCTTGCTGAACTGATACTCGTACATGCGGATGGTGTAGTAAAGGTAGATCAGGATGGGCATCTGGATGAGCATGGGCAGACAACCCGCCGCCGGGTTCACCTTGTGCTCTTTATAGAGCTCCATAATCTTTTCGTTCAGTTCCTGCCCCTTATAGCGTTCGCGCAGGCGTCTGACCTCCGGCTCGAGCTTCTTCATCTCCTTCATCGAACGGAACCATGCCAGCCTCAGCGGGGTGAGCAGAGCCATCACGATGAGCGTGAAGAGCACGATAGCCACCCAGTAGCTGAGCCACGGTTGCCTGCCTGTCAGTGCGACCAGAATATCCCAGAAGCGGTAGGCAGGGTGAGTGCTGTTGCGCTTGTCGATACGCTGAAGGATGGCATCGAGCCGTTGTTTGCCTTCGCCTTTCGCCGCGGCGGTGTCGCGGAATTGATTCTCCAGCCGCCGGTAATGTTCCAGCGCTCTCTGCTCGTAGCCGTTGCGTTCCTTCTCATCTTTGGCTTTCTGCATCCGCAGTTCGTACAGCTCGCCGAGGCGCAGGGTGGCTTCTGCGGCGATCTCTCCGGTGCGATACTGCTTGACCAGCTCTTCGTAGATTTTGAGAGCGTCGTCGAAGCGCTCCATCTTGCGCATGTACATCGCCGCCAGCCTCATCTGCGCTTCCGCCGCCAGCGGGCTGGAGCCTGCCATCTCGATAGCCTGTTGATAGCGCTTTTCCGCTTCGGGGAAATTGCCCTGTTCTTCCAGCTGCTGAGCCTGCAACAGCACCGCGTCGGGTGATGGTTGCGAGGTTTGTGCCAGAACCGGCACCGCGAGCCACGACAGCAGAAGGTATAGTGCGAGCAGTAACGTTCTCAATGGAACAGACCTCTCCTATAATGACTGTTTTGACCGCACCTCTCTCATCCCGTCGATACCGACACCGCGCACGTGGCGGAAGTTACGTCCGCTACTCAGGATGCGTCGCGCCTTTTCGTCTGGCGCGGTGGCACGGGGTCGTACCCTCCGGGCGAGAAGGGATGACAGCGCAGTATCCGTCGCAGTCCCAGCCACAGCCCGCGCGGGACGCCGTGTATCAGTATCGCCTGTGCGGTGTATTCCGAGCAGGTCGGGGTGAACCGACAGACCGGCGGGGTGAAACGGGATACCCGCTGATAGAGCCGTATCACGCCCACCAGCGCCCTCTGCCACAGGGTTGGATGCGGCTCGGTCATGGCTCCGCGCTGTTTCGCCACAGCCGTGCGCTCTGAAACAGCTGGCGCATCTCCTGCAACAGCTGATGATAGCTTGCCTCTCCAGCCGTCTTGCGGGCAACGAACACCGCGTCGAAACCTTCTGGCAGGTGTGGCAAACACTCGCGGCACGCCGCCCGCAGACGCCGCTTCACCCGATTGCGCACGGTGGCTTTCCCGACCTTTTTGCCGACCACAAAGCCGAATCGGCGCCCGCCAGGCTGGGGGCGCACATGCATCACCAGATGCGCCTGTGCAACCGCCTTGCCCTGCTGGTAACACGCCAGAAAGTCCTTGCGCCGGCGAAGGCGCATGTGGCGGGGAAGCACAGGCTATCCCTCAACTCAGTGCTCTGGTCCGAAATGTCGGCAGGTATCGGATACCGTCAGCCGATGACGACCTTTCAAACGACGCCGCTTCAGCACGTTACGCCCGTCTTTGGTACGCATCCGAGCGCGAAAACCGTGCACCTTGCGCCGATGACGATTATTCGGTTGATAGGTCCGTTTCATGCCTCTTGCTTTCCTCCGTCAACAGGGAATTATATCACAAACGCTCAGGCGCACGCAAGCGAAGCCACACCTCGCGGTTGCCCTCCTCGCCGGCGATCGGGCACTCGAAAGCATCCAGCACCGTCCAGCCCTGTCGCCTGCACCACTCCAGAAACTCATCCTGCACCTGCTGGCGCGCCTTCTGCGAGCGCATCACCCCGCGCTTGGTCAGGTGGGGCGACTCGAACTGCGGCTTCAGCAACGCCCACACCTCCCCCTCCGGCGACAACCATCGCGCCACTGCGGGCAGTACCTCCCTCAGCGACACGAAGGACACATCCACCACCGCCAGACGCACCAGCTCGGGCAGGCGGGATAGCGTTCGCGCGTCGGTGTGCTCCAGCGACACCACCCGCGGGTCGTTTCGCAGGCGAGGATGGAGCTGTCCGTGTCCCGCTTCGATGGCGTACACGCGCGCGGCGCCATGCTGAAGCAGACAGTCGGTGAACCCGCCGGTGCACGCACCCACATCGGCGCATACCCATCCCTCCGGTAAGACCTGCCAGCGTTCGATAGCGGATTGCAGTTTATCACCACCTCGCCCCACGTATCGTAGCTGGCGGAGAACCGTCACCGACTGATGAGGCGCCACAGATGCGGCAGGCTTGTGCACCGGCGCACCGTCCACCAGCACCTCGCCCGCGCGAATCAGCTCCTGCGCCTTCTCTCTGCTTTCCACCAGCCCCTGATCAACGAGATACCTGTCCAGTCGCATCGGCTGACCACCGTTGCCTGAGCAATCAACTATAGGATACCGCGAAAAACGACCGACACATCTGGCGGTCGAGGAATCCTTGACGAGCCGAAGAAAGAACCTAACCCCCATCCCCTTCCCTGCAAGGGAAGGGGAGCAAACTCCTCTCCCCGCGTCGGGGAGAGGCTGGGTGAGGGGTCTCAACGGCTCACCGCGAGGTTCGCCCTCCACGGGTTGGTGACCTGACCCCCTGCAAGGGAAGGGGAGCAAACTCCTCTCCCCGCGTCGGGGAGAGGCTGGGTGAGGGGTCTCAACGGCTCACCCCGAGGTTCGCCCTCCACGGGTTGGTGACCTGACCCCCTGCGAGGGCAGGGGAGCAAACTCCTCTCCCCGCGTCGGGGAGAGGCTGGGTGAGGGGTCTCAACGGCTCACCGCGAGGTTCGCCCTCCACGGGTTGAGGTCTCGGACACGAAGCTTCCCGGTTTGGATTTGTCCGCAATGCAAGGTACAATATCCACTGGCTGACGTGCCCCGACAGACCACCGGATGCGTATTTCACCAGCAGGAAACAGGCGAAGCACAGCGAATCCGTTGACTGTTATGGGGCGCGGGCAAGACACAGGAGGAATACATGAGACCGACGGAACGCTCCGCCGGACAATCTGGCGACGCTCGCGGACTGCTGAGGCAGGCGCAGGAGCTGGCACAGCAAGGCGACTATGCCTCGGCACTGTCAGCTATCCAGCGCGCCATGCGAAGCGGGGCGGATGAATACACCTGCTATCTGCAGATTGCCGCGCTGGAATGGCAGAGGCGACGGACGGACGCGGCGATGCTGGCGCTACAGCACGCGATCGAACTGCAACCGCACCGCACCGACGCCCACGAGAAGATGGTGGAAATCTACCTCGAATCGGGCGAGACGGACGCCGCGATCGAACAGGCACAGCAGGTGTTGCGGCGGGACCCCGATAACGTGCAGGTACGACGCCTGCTGGTGCTGGCGCATCTCAGCCGCGGCGACCGGGAGTCCGCTATCCGCGTGCTGGATGAACTCATCGCGCTGGGTCCCAACGAGCCGATCTACCACTTCCAGAAAGCACAGGTGTTGCAGGAGATGGAGCAGTGGGGGCTCGCGCTCATCTCCTACAGCCGGGTGGTGGAGCTGGGTACCGACCCCGAGCTGGTCGAGATCGCGCATGAAGCCATCGAAATGCTGGACGTGATACAGATCGACCACATCACGACTCTGATGCTCGAAGATCCTCGCTTCCATCGCGAAGTGATCGAAAACCCCGCGCTCGCGATCGAACAGCGGCAATTTGTGCTGAGCCGGGGAGGAATGCTGACCCTGCGACTGCTCATCGAGAGCTTCTTCAAGAAGAAAGAGCCGCCATGGAAGCCGGTGCTGTACCACTGAGCCACATCCAGCGCCTGCAACAGACCCTGCCTCAGCGCACGCTCGTGATGGGCATCCTGAACGTGACGCCCGATTCGTTCTACGACGGCGGACGCTACGCCGACACGCAATCGGCAGTACAGCGCGCCCTGCAGATGGTGCAGGAAGGCGCGGACATCATCGACATCGGCGGAGAGAGCACCCGCCCGGGCAGTCAACCTGTGCCGGAAGAGGAGGAACTGCGCCGGGTGATTCCGGTCATCGAGGCGGTGCGCGCGCAGGTGGACGTGCCCATCTCCATCGACACCACCAAGTCATCGGTGGCAGTGCGCGCCCTGCAGGCAGGGGCGTGTCTGGTGAACGACATCTCCGGGCTGGGCTTTGACCCGCACATGGCGCAGGTGGTGGCAGAGCACGGCGCGATGTGCTGTATCATGCATATTCAGGGCACCCCGCAGACCATGCAGGTCAACCCCCAGTATGCGGACGTGGTCGGCGACATCAGCGCGTACTTCGAGCAGAGGCTGGCGCTGGCGGAACGGGCAGGCATCGCCCGCAACCGCATCTGGCTGGACCCCGGCATCGGCTTCGGTAAGAGGGTGGAGCATAACCTGGAGATACTGCGCAGACTGCGCGAGTTCACGCGATTCGGGTTGCCCCTGCTGATCGGCGTCTCGCGCAAGTCGTTCATCGGCAAGGTGCTGGGCGACCTGCCGGTGGCAGAGCGTCTGGAAGGCACCGCGGCGGCGGTGGCGGTTGCCATCATGAACGGCGCGAACGTGGTGCGCGTGCACGACGTGCAGGCGATGGTGCGCGTGGCGCGCGTGGTGGACGCGGTGATGCGTGCAGGCTACATCCAGTCCGACAGCCGCTCGAATACCGCCTCCGTGGTGTAGGCGTCCACTCGCCTCCAGCGTCGGTCGGCTCGGGTCTGTCGCTCGGCGTCGTCCAGCCGCTTGAAGCGCAGGCGCACGGTGACCGGGCTGGATACGCAGAACGGCTTCATCTCCGGCAGGCGAGCCACCGCCCGACGCACGGCGTCGTAAATCTCCCGTTCCACCCGCTTCGGGTGTTTGCTGAGGGCAGAGTTCCAGCCGAAGCTCTGCTTGGTGGTCACTGTCTCCACCCACGGCAGGAAGCGTTTCGCCTCGGCGACACAGCGGTCGTCACTGCTGACGAAGATGACCGGCACGCCCATCTCGCCTGCGATAGCCGCGTCGATGCCCACCTCGCCCATCTGCACGCCGTTGACCTCCATCCACTGGTAGGCTCTGGAGCTGTAGGAGTGCGCCAGCACGGCGTCCGGCGTGTTATCCATGGCGTGGTAGCCGATGAACAGCACGCCCGCGAAGCCGGCATCCATACCGGGATACCGACGCCCAAAGCCGGAGCCTAATGCGATGTCCACCCGCTCGTCCAGCTGTAGATAGTCGAGGTTGACGCCCCCGCCATGGCTATCGCTGACGATGACCTGTTCTGCGCCCGCGTCGAACAGGGCGCGCACGGCGGCGTTTGCCTCGCGCACCGCCTGCTGGCAGGCGAAGGCGTAGTTGGACGAATCGGTGAGCGTGCCGCCCGGCGCACCCACCACACACGCCAACCCCTCGCAGTCCACACTGACGAAAAAGCGCATGAGACCTCCTCCGCGATGACACCTGTGCAGGAAGTGATTCGGGGCGAAAGGGAGCAAGACCTGCTGGGGAAAACACGAGAGGCTTGGGACACCGGCTCAACAGGAAAGGCATACCGTGTCATTGCGAGGAGCGAAGCGACGAAGCACTCCCCATCGCCCCCGTGTCATTGCGAGGAGCGCAGCGACCAGGCAATCCCCCTCGCCCCCCGTGTCATTGCGAGGAGCGACAGCGACGAAGCAATCCCCTCCATCTACCGCGATTCGCACAGGATTGCTTCGCCTTCTTGCGAGGGATCGCAATGACACGTCGTTTTAGGTCATTCCGCCATTTACCGACGTCATTCTGAGCGAAGTGAAGAATCTCATGAGATGCTTCGGCTGACGCCTCAGCATGAAAAATAACAGATTGATTCCGCCGCTCATCGGCGTCATTCTGAGCGAAGCGAAGAGTCCCTGCCATGCAATAGACACAAATAATCTGCTTTGGGGAACCACCTCGTGAGGATAATCGCCGCCCGCTTCGATCCCTTATACGGGGTGTTTGAAAATTACCCCTGCCGACCGTTCTTGTGGGGAGCGAGAAACCTTTAACAAGCCGTATCTGAACCTAACCCCCGTCCCCTTGCCTGCGAGGGAAGGGAGGTTTCGCCTCTCCCCGCGTCGGCGAGAGGTCGGGAGAGGGGTTCAATAGCTCGTTGGCGGTTTGTGCTCCAAATGAGGAGGCAAGTAAAGCTCCTCCACCCACCTTCAGCAAAGTTTCAAACACCCTCATCCCTTATCGGTAGGCTTGTTACCTTTTGGGTAAAGTTAAAAACACTTTTTCTGCAATAGAGTTTCAATCCCTTATAGGTAGGCTTGTTACTCTCTGCCAGATTGGGAGGGAAAACCATTTTTGTGAGTTTCAATCCCTTATAGGTAGGCTTGTTACTTCACCCTTTCGTTCTAAGCACAAGGGGAAGTGCATGTTTCAATCCCTTATAGGTAGGCTTGTTACCTATTCGATACACGGAAAAGAAGGATCATCCTGTATGGAGTTTCAATCCCTTATAGGTAGGCTTGTTACCTTGTTCTGATGGAGGGATAAAGATGTTCATAACCGTTTACGGTTTCAATCCCTTATAGGTAGGCTTGTTACGTGAAAAAACCCCTTGTCCTTTTGCGCCTTGCGCTGCTGTTTCAATCCCTTATAGGTAGGCTTGTTACTGCGCCAGGCAGTGGACAGCCTCGCCGAATACGTTCGTTTCAATCCCTTATAGGTAGGCTTGTTACGCGGGCCAGTGTATCCTGGACCTGCCGCCCTCGGGCCGTTTCAATCCCTTATAGGTAGGCTTGTTACCGAAAAACCTGCAGCTGACCATCTCGATTTCGCTGCGGTTTCAATCCCTTATAGGTAGGCTTGTTACGCGGCAGCATCTACTTCGATGCGATTCGCCAGACCGTGTTTCAATCCCTTATAGGTAGGCTTGTTACCCGGCTGAGACTGCCGAGTATCAACGTCTTCTTCGTTGTTTCAATCCCTTATAGGTAGGCTTGTTACAACGTGGTGGCCAGTCAGCTCAGCCTGATGAAGAAGCGTTTCAATCCCTTATAGGTAGGCTTGTTACTCCCCTTGCGGGGAGCCACCGTGTTGAAGACTAAAAGGTTTCAATCCCTTATAGGTAGGCTTGTTACGTTGCGGTGTCGTCCCGGCTGGCTGCATCGAGTTACGGTTTCAATCCCTTATAGGTAGGCTTGTTACGGCGCTTCAGGCGATGTCGGCAGCGCGATGCGCGAGCGTTTCAATCCCTTATAGGTAGGCTTGTTACGGACAGGGTTTTCGTACATGAGTGCGAAGCGTTCCATGAGTTTCAATCCCTTATAGGTAGGCTTGTTACTGGCGATATACCGTTGAATATTCTCTTTTTTCCGTGTTTCAATCCCTTATAGGTAGGCTTGTTACCTGGCAAGCAGTTACTGGGGCGCGGCTCGGCAGTTCGGTTTCAATCCCTTATAGGTAGGCTTGTTACCGGGATTCGCCAGACGCTCGGATACATCGAGCGTGAGTTTCAATCCCTTATAGGTAGGCTTGTTACCCGCTACCAGCTTCCACGCGATGGTTCTGCGTCCACAAGTTTCAATCCCTTATAGGTAGGCTTGTTACCGCACACACGCGCACACACACGCACACGCACACAGGTTTCAATCCCTTATAGGTAGGCTTGTTACGGGGGTATGTGGGAGTTAAGGGGGATATCCGCGCTTAGTTTCAATCCCTTATAGGTAGGCTTGTTACCTGGATGTACAACCCCGATCCATCCTGCGCCGAAAGTTTCAATCCCTTATAGGTAGGCTTGTTACAAGGATTAACAGCGAGGGGGATTACCCGTATCGTTTCAATCCCTTATAGGTAGGCTTGTTACGAAGTGCTGGACGGGGAGCTGTTCGTGGTATACCGCCGTTTCAATCCCTTATAGGTAGGCTTGTTACTGTCCCTTCGCATACATAGCCACCGTTCAGTTGAACAAGTTTCAATCCCTTATAGGTAGGCTTGTTACGTTTCAGGCAAGTCGTGCACATCCTCGCACATCTGTTGTTTCAATCCCTTATAGGTAGGCTTGTTACGGTACTTGCGCAAGAACAAGAGCAAGTACCTCGACCGTTTCAATCCCTTATAGGTAGGCTTGTTACCGCCGCCATCACCGCCGCCTCCGCGCCAATAAGCGACGTTTCAATCCCTTATAGGTAGGCTTGTTACTGGTTCACCCAAGCACGCCAGAAGTAGAAGAGCATACGTTTCAATCCCTTATAGGTAGGCTAGTTACGACGTTAGCAGTGACGAGGAGCGGCTTCGTCCTGGCCAAGTTTCAATCCCTTATAGGTAGGCTTGTTACCTTGCGGGCAAGCGGGCGCGAGGCGACTACGCCATGCGTTTCAATCCCTTATAGGTAGGCTTGTTACCTGAAGCTGCAAGGGCAAGCGGTGAAAGCTACGAAGAGGTTTCAATCCCTTATAGGTAGGCTTGTTACTCGTACAGCCGGACAAGACGCCATACATCATCAGATGTTTCAATCCCTTATAGGTAGGCTTGTTACTCCGTGATCGAAACGGAGATCGGGCAGTTGCGGATCACCGTTTCAATCCCTTATAGGTAGGCTTGTTACTGAGACCGACGGGGCAGGGGAGGGGGAGAACCCCGAACCGATGTTTCAATCCCTTATAGGTAGGCTTGTTACGCGAGCGTCGCTCTTGAATCTTGAGCAACCGGTCGATGTTTCAATCCCTTATAGGTAGGCTTGTTACGTGACGTACACGTCCTCGATACGACCAGCTTCAACATGTTTCAATCCCTTATAGGTAGGCTTGTTACGCCGTTCGGGTACGTTCAGTGTATCCGTTGAGCTCACGTTTCAATCCCTTATAGGTAGGCTTGTTACCTGACGATGAGGGCGAGCCTGCGCAACGCCATCGTGGTTTCAATCCCTTATAGGTAGGCTTGTTACTGCGAATAACGTTCCACAAACCGTTCCCCGCCACATCCGTTTCAATCCCTTATAGGTAGGCTTGTTACACCCATACTCCAACCTGGCCTTGAGCTGCATTGACAAGTTTCAATCCCTTATAGGTAGGCTTGTTACCGCGTGCGCGTGCGCGTGCGCAGGTGTGCGAAAAGGGGTTTCAATCCCTTATAGGTAGGCTTGTTACCAACTGGATGTACAACCCCGATCCATCCTGCGCCGAAAGTTTCAATCCCTTATAGGTAGGCTTGTTACTATCGAAGCTGCTGGAGCTGAGCCGCCCACCAGCCGTGGTTTCAATCCCTTATAGGTAGGCTTGTTACATGTGGCGTGCCAGTGTGGCGCGCCACCTACGGGCAGGGTTTCAATCCCTTATAGGTAGGCTTGTTACGGGCGACGACGCCTGTCCTCTGAGCCCACCGAAAAGGTTTCAATCCCTTATAGGTAGGCTTGTTACGAGTGTTTGCTCGACGATATCCATGTGGTATGCGATGTTTCAATCCCTTATAGGTAGGCTTGTTACACGAAAGGAGCAAGGACAATGGAAGCACGGTTCGACCGTTTCAATCCCTTATAGGTAGGCTTGTTACGGTGCTGAACTTCTACGACCCCACTCCGGACTGGTACGGTTTCAATCCCTTATAGGTAGGCTTGTTACTACGCAATCGCGTAGAATACATTCCACCCATCCATCCAGTTTCAATCCCTTATAGGTAGGCTTGTTACAAGACTCCTTCCCGCCAAACACGGTAATACACGCTGGAGTTTCAATCCCTTATAGGTAGGCTTGTTACCGGCAAGCACCACGCGGAACTGATAATAGCGATATGACAGTTTCAATCCCTTATAGGTAGGCTTGTTACTCTCGGGGAGCAAGGTAGTGCGGGCCGTCGCCACCGTGTTTCAATCCCTTATAGGTAGGCTTGTTACCCAGCCTTGTCGACGCAGGCGTGCGGTTCGACCGGTGTTTCAATCCCTTATAGGTAGGCTTGTTACCCGACAGCACCTACGACACCCCTGTCGAGGACGATGAGTTTCAATCCCTTATAGGTAGGCTTGTTACCCGAAGAGCAAGATGCTGACTATCAAGCTCCCGCTCAAGTTTCAATCCCTTATAGGTAGGCTTGTTACGAGGAAGCCCTCCGCCGACCCCGTCCTCGCCGCTCTTGGTTTCAATCCCTTATAGGTAGGCTTGTTACGAACCTGGCGGCTGGATGTCGTGGCTGTCCAGCTCCGGTTTCAATCCCTTATAGGTAGGCTTGTTACTCTTGACAGTCTTTCTCCTTGCTCTCCGAGAGTTCTGTTTCAATCCCTTATAGGTAGGCTTGTTACGATGATAGAGGACGGGGTGAAGGATGGCGACATGCGTTTCAATCCCTTATAGGTAGGCTTGTTACTACACCACGACCGGCGTCCAGGTGATCGGGGATTTCCCGTTTCAATCCCTTATAGGTAGGCTTGTTACGATTACGACATCCTGAGCTCTCATCTTTGCGTGCACGGTTTCAATCCCTTATAGGTAGGCTTGTTACCTGTGCCGGTTGGGTCGAGGATGTGGGCACCGTTTGGTTTCAATCCCTTATAGGTAGGCTTGTTACTGGAACCGAAGAAGTCGCCATCGTGGGACGTGCACGTGCAGTTTCAATCCCTTATAGGTAGGCTTGTTACTTCTGGAAGGCAACCTGCGCCGCGCGGTGCCTGATCCCAGTTTCAATCCCTTATAGGTAGGCTTGTTACCAAAGATTTTTGTCAGTTTGAGCGAATTTTCAAGGTTCCAGTCTAGCTCCTGCGCCCTCACTACCACCACTTTCGCCCCCATTATACACCTCTCCTGCGAAAAATGCAAGCGTTTTGCCCCCATTTTTCGCGAAATTTT
>FWWL01002737.1_pt1 | contig 34943 bp, 37 predicted proteins | sample 2228331 | NCBI WGS metagenome assembly FWWL01 (sample SAMEA103939775, study PRJEB20133) | metagenome
GACGCCCCCCGCGAGCGCGACGAGGGCCGCCCAGCCGCGCCCGCCGATGAGCCCGGCGACGAGCACCGCCCCCGCCCAGAAGGGCAGCTGGGCCCACCAGCGCCACCGCCCCCACCGGGCTCCGTAGGTCCGCTCCACCGCGAGGATCGCCCGCCGGTAGCCGAGGGCCGCGGCGGCCAGGATCGCGAGCCCGGCGAGCGTGGAGGGCTCCACCCTCAGCGCTCCCCGTCCCAGGGATCCCACCAGGGGTCGCGCTCCTCGCGCTCCTCCCCGGCCTCCCGCTCGCCTCGAGCGGGGCCCCGACGGATCCAAAGGAGCGGGAGGAACAGGAAGACGAACCCGAACAGCCTGGGGGCCACGATGAGGCCGAGCACGGCCAGGACCACGACGAGGACGAGCAGCGGCGCCGGCATCCACAGCCGGGTCCGCCGCTCCCCCCGCAGCCCGAGGGCGATGGCCGCGACGAGCAGGACGAGGAGCGTGACGCCGATCGCGATGAGGGCCGGGTTCACGCCTCCAGGGTACCCCCGCCAGGCCCCCTAGGCGGGCCGGAGCTCGGTCTCGAAGCGGACACCCTCGGCCTTGAGCTCGGCGAGGAAGGCCTCGGGATCGAAGGCCGTCTCGGGTGGATGGACCCCCGGGGGCACCCGGCCCTCGGCCTCGAGCTCGGCGAGGAAGGCCTCGGGATCGAAGGCCGTCTCGGGTGGATGGACCCCCGGGGGCACCCGGCCCTCGGCCTGCCATCGGGCCGCCACCGCGATCGGCAGGGCGGTCCCGAAGGCGCCCGCCGAGAGCCCCTCGGGGCTCGGATCGAACCGCGCGAGCCCTCGGTGCTCCATCGGACGGCCGTCCCTCTCGCCGCGGACCCGGACGTCGAGGTACTCCACGTCCCGCGGCTCGCCCTCGGGCGCCGGGAGGCGGTTCAGCACCGCCACCAGCACCTCCCGCGGGGCCACCGGGCCCATCGAGGTCGGCACGGGCTCGGTGCTCGCGAGCCCGATCCCCACGAGGAAGGCGAAGCCCTCGTGCACGGCCCGGGGCAGCGCCAGGCGCCACCGCACGTCCCGCACGCCGGGGATCGTCCAGGGCAGCGTCGCCGGCTCCGAGTGCAGCGTGTACATCGCGGGCTGCGTCCCGACGGGCTCGGGGAAGGTCCACTCCACGACCCCGGAGCCCGCCGGGACCTCCTTCAGCTCGCCGTCCTCGAACACCATGGCCGGCATGGTGAACTCGTCGAGGATCGTCTCGGCGGAGTAGGGGACCGCGAACCCGCCGTCGCCCGAGAGGTCCACCGCGCCGTCCGCCATCTCGATCGCGACGACCCGGTCGAGCCGGTCGGCGCCGAGCTTCGCGAGCACGTTCGTGAGGCCCGGCGCCGACCCGATCCCGAGGACCGCCGAGAGCCCGGCCTCGCGGAACCGCTCGTCCAGCTCCAGCTGCTTCCGGGTCGTGTGGAAGAGGCCACCGAGGTCCGCGTAGTGGCAACCGGCGGCGAGCGCCGCCTCCATCGTCGGGAGGTTCGCCCGGTACGGGATACAGGCGGCGACCGCCCGGACCCGGGACAGGAGCCCCACGAGCTCCCCTCCCCCGGGGTCGAAGCCCCGGCCCTCCGCCCCGACCCGCGCGGCGACCCGCTCCGCCCGCTCGGCGTCCACGTCGAGGACGAGGAGCTCCACGTCGGCGTGCCGTGCGAGGAGCGTCGCGGCGGCGCTCCCCATCGCGCCGGCGCCGAGGACCGCGATCGGCGTGCCCATCGGGGCTACAGGGGCACGTGGGAGAGGACCATGATGCGGGGCTCGGTCATCTCCTCCATCGCCCAGCGCAGCCCCTCACGGCCGAACCCGGAGTCCTTCGTGCCGCCGTAGGGCATCTGGTCCGCCCGGAAGGCCGAGACGTCGTTCACGATGACCCCGCCGACCTCCAGGTCCCGGTGGGCCTGGAAGGCGCGGTTCAGGTCACTCGTGAACACACCGGCCTGGAGCCCGAAGCGCGAGTCGTTCACGATCGCGATGGCCTCCTCGAAGGTCTCGTAGGGGCTGATCGTGACGACCGGTCCGAAGATCTCCTCCCGACAGACCCGCATCTCGGGCTGGACCCGCGCGAGGAGCGTCGGGTGGTAGAAGGGGCCCTCGGCCCGGCCGCCCACGAGGACCTCGGCGCCCTGGGAGACGGCCTCCTTCACCCAGGCGTCGATCCGCTCCACGTCGCCCTTGGAGATGACCGGCCCCACGTCCACCGTGGGGTCCATGGGGTCCCCGACCTTCAGGCTCTCGACCTGCTTGACCAGGCGCGAGGCGAAGTCGTCGTAGACCTCCGACTGCACGAGGACCCGCTGGACGCTGATGCAGGACTGGCCGGCCTGGTAGTAGCCGCCGAAGGCCACCCGCTGGGCCGCGAGGTCGAGGTCCGCGTCGGCGTGCACGATGACCCCGGCGTTCCCGCCGAGCTCCAGGGTCACGCGCTTCTTCGGGTCCAGGCCCTTCAGGTACCAGCCGATGTCGGCCGAGCCCGTGAAGGAGATCTTGCGGAACCGCGGGTCCCGGGCCATCCGGTCGGCCACGCTCGAGCGGACCGGCAGGACCTGGAACATCCCCTTCGGCAGATCCGTCTCGTCGAACAGCTCCGCCAGCCGCAGCGCCCCCAGGGGCGTGTAGGACGCGGGCTTCACCACGATGGGGGCCCCGACCGCGAGCGCCGGGGCGACCTTGTGCGCCACGAGGTTCAGCGGGAAGTTGAAGGGGGTGATGCCGAGCACCGGCCCCACGGGGAAGCGCCGGATCAGGCCGATCCGCGACCCGAAGGCGGCCTCCGTGTCCAGGCGCATGAGCTCGTCGTCGCCGTGCCGGAGCACCTCCGAGGCCCAGCGGAACGTGCTCACGGCCCGCGCGGCCTCCACCCTCGCCCACTTCAGCGGCTTGCCGCCCTCCCGGGCGATGAGCTCGGCGTTCTCCTCCGCGGTCTCGGCGAGCCGATGCCAGATGTGGTCGAGGGCCGCCGAGCGAGCCGCCACCGAGAGCCGACGGGACTCCTCGAAGGTGGCTGCCGCCGTGGCCATGGCCTCCTCCACGTCGGCGTCCGTGGGTACGCCCACCTCGGCGACCACGCTGTCGTCGTACGGGCTGCGGACCTCCAGCGTGCCCTCGCCGGTCCGCCACTCCCCGTTCACGTAGAACGGCTTCGTTGCCATCCGCTCACCACCCCTTCGACGGCGGTGGCCCGGGCCCGACTGCTCGGGCCGGGCCACCCCCGGGATCGCGCGTGGTCGCTCAGTCGAGCGCCCACATGACGTGCTTGATCTGCGTGTAGTCCTCCAGCGAGTACATGGACATGTCCTTGCCGTACCCGCTCTCCTTGTAGCCGCCGTGCGGCATCTCGGCCGTGATCATGAAGTGGGTGTTCACCCACACCGCGCCGAACTGGAGCCGGCGGGCGACGCGCATCGCGCGCTTCGCGTCGCGCGTCCACACGGAGCTGGACAGCCCGTAGACCACGTCGTTGGCCCACTGGATCGCCTGCTCCTCGTCGGAGAAGCGCTGGACCGTGACGACCGGCCCGAAGACCTCCTGCTGCACGATCTCCGAGCGCTGGTCCACGTCGGTGATGACGGTGGGCCGGTAGTAGAAGCCCGGCCGGTCCAGCCGCTCGCCGCCCGTGAGGACCTTGGCCCCCGCCTCCTGGGCCCGCTCGACGAAGCCGGCGACCGTCTCCCGCTGGGCCTCGGAGACCAGCGGGCCCATCTCCACCTCCTCGTCCATGATGTCGCCGACCTTGATCGACTCCACCGCGGGCACGAAGGCCGAGAGCAGGTCCTCGTAGATGCCGGGGGCCGCGAGCACCCGGCACGAGGCCGTGCAGTCCTGGCCCGTGTTCGTGTAGCCGGCGAAGCGCAGGGTCTCGACCAGCTTGTCGAGGTCGGCGTCGTCGAAGACGACGACCGGCGCCTTACCGCCGAGCTCCAGGTGCACGCGCTTCACGTTCGACGCCCCGGCGGCCGCCGCGATCATCTTCCCGGTCTTCGTGTCGCCGGTGACGGACACGAGGCGCACCTGGTCGTGCTTGACGAGCTGGTCGCCGACCTCCGAGCCGCGGCCGGTGACGACGTTCAGCACCCCGGGCGGGAGGATGTCCTGGGACAGCTCCGCGAGCCGAAGGGTCGTCCTCGGCGTGATCTGCGCCGGCTTGAGGATCGAGGTGTTGCCCGCCGCGAGGGCCGGGCCGATCTTCCAGATCGCCATCATGAGCGGGTAGTTCCACGGGCAGATGCCCACGGTGACCCCGAGCGGCTCGCGCCGGATGATGCTCGTGAAGCCCTTCTCGTACTCGCCCGAGGACTTCCCCTCCAGGATCCGCGCCGCCCCGGCGAAGAACCGGAGGTTGTCGATGATGAAGGGCATGTCGGCCCGCGCCACCGCGATGGGCTTGCCGACGTCCTCGGCCTCCAGGCGCGCCAGGTTCTCGGCGTCCTTCTCCATGGCGTCGGCGAGGGCGAGCATCATCGCCGAGCGCTCCTTCGGCGGCGTGTCGAACCAGACCTCGTCGTAGGCCTTCTGCGCGGCCGCCACGGCCCGGTCGGCGTCCTCACGGGTGCCCACCTGCACGTAGTCGGCCGTCTCCCCGGTCGAGGGGTTGATGTTCGGCTCGGTCTGGCCGCTGCTCGACTCGACCCACTCGCCGCCGATGTACATCCCCCACGTCTTGCCGTCGGCCATGCAGACCTCCCATCACGTCCGGGACCCGCGCAGGGTCGACCCACGCCTGACCGCCCAAGTATCCACCCTCCGGGCCCTTCAAGGCCAATCGCCGTTCCGGCCGCTCCCCGCGCCCCCGCTGTACGGAACGTCGCCCGGGGCCTCCTCGCCGCACCGGCGACGCCGCCCGCCGCGGATGCTCCGGAGGGACCTTGCCCCTCGGGCGCCGTTGCGCCTAGCCTTCGGCCGAGGGACGCACGAAAGGGGGGTTCACGGTGCGCGAGGCGTACGACCTGTACATCGACGGGACCTGGGTGAAGGCGAGCTCCGAGGAGCGGATCCCCGTCATCGACCCGGCCACCGGGGAGCAGGTGGCGACCACGGCCGCCGCCACGGCGGAGGACGTGAACCGGGCCATCGAGGCCGCGAGCCGGGCCTTCCGCGACGGGCGGTGGAGCCGCATCCCGCCGGGGGAGCGGGCCCGGGTCCTCCTGAAGGCCGCCGACCTGATCGAGGAGCGCCTCATGGAGCTCTCCCGGATCGAGTCCATCGACGCCGGGAAGCCGATCAAGCTGACCTCGAACTTCGACATCCCCTTCGGCGCCGACAACGTCCGCTTCTTCGCCGGCGCGGCCCGGCTGCTCGAGGGCAAGGCCGCGGGGGAGTACTCGCCGGACCACCTGAGCTACCTGCGCCGGGACCCGCTCGGCGTGGTCGCCGCGATCTGTCCCTGGAACTACCCCTTCCAGATCGAGGTCTGGAAGATCTTCCCGGCGATGGCGGCGGGCAACACCGTCGTGATGAAGCCGGCCAAGGAGACCCCGCTCTCCGCCTTCGAGCTCGTGGAGATCTGCGAGGAGGCCGGGCTGCCGCCGGGGGTCCTGAACGTCGTGACCGGCCGCGGGGCCGAGATCGGCACGCCCCTCATCCAGCACCCCGACGTGCGCATGGTGTGCCTGACCGGCGACACGGAGACGGGCAAGCTCGTGATGCGGGCGGCCGCCGACGGGGTCAAGCGCCTGCACCTGGAGCTCGGCGGCAAGGCGCCCTTCATCGTGTTCGACGACGCCGACCTGGAGGCCGCCGTCCGGGGCGCCGTGGCGGGCGCCTACATCAACTGCGGCCAGGACTGCACCGCGGCGACCCGCGCCTACGTGCAGGAGCCGCTCTACGACGAGTTCGTGGCGGGGGTCGCCGACCTCGCCCGGGAGCTCAACGTGGGGCCCACCCTGGACGAGGCGACCGACATGGGTCCGCTGATCACGATGGCCCAGCGCGAGCGCGTCCACGGCTTCGTGGAGCGGGCCAAGGCCCAGGGCGCGAAGGTCGTCACCGGCGGCGAGTTCTCCACCCGGCCGGGGACCGAGCGGGGCTCCTTCTACGAGCCGACGGTCATCACCGACGTGGACCAGCGCTCGGAGATCGTCCAGTGCGAGGTGTTCGGCCCGGTCCTCGTCGTCCTGCCCTTCCGGGAGGACGAGGAGGCGATCCAGATGGCCAACGACGTCGTCTACGGGCTGTCCAGCTCCGTGTGGACCCGGGACATCTACCGCGCCCTGGACGCGTCCCGGCGCCTGGAGTTCGGGAACACCTGGATCAACGAGCACATCCCGATCGTCTCCGAGATGCCGCACGGCGGCGTGAAGGAGTCCGGCTTCGGCAAGGACATGTCCATGTACGCGCTGGAGGACTTCACGACGGTGCGGCACATCATGGCCGACATCACCGGCAAGGCGAAGAAGCCCTGGCACCAGGCGGTGATGGGCGGCAAGCAGGGCTGAGCGGCGCGCTGGCGGTCCGAGGCCGGGGCTCGGCTCAGGCCTCGGCCTCGGCCGCGAGCAGCTCCCGGGCCCGCAGCGCGAGCCAGAACTCCATCCGGTCGAAGCTGGAGGAGAGGTCGCGGCCGGTGAGCTCCTCCACCTTGCGCATGCGGTAGCGCAGGGTGTGCCGGTGCACGTACAGCTCGGCGGCGGCCGTCTCCCACCGGGCGTTGTGCTGCAGGAAGGCGCGGAGGCTCGGCACGAGCTCGCCGCCCTGCTCGCGGTCGTACTCGTCCAGGGGCCTGAGCAAGGCGTCGGAGAACGCCCGCAGGGCGTCCGGGTCGGCCATGGACAGCAGGAGCCGGTAGGTGCCGAGGTCGTCGAAGCCCGCGGCCTCCCATCCCTCGAGCCGGCAGACCTGGAGCGCGTAGCGCGCCTCCCGGAGGCTGCGACCGACCTGCTCGGGCTCGACGGCGCTCCCCGAGCCGAGCCGCACCTGCCCGCCCAGGCGCTCGGCCACCGCCGCGCGCAGCGACCCGAGGTCGGGCGGCGGCTCCGCCTGGAGCAGCACGTGCACCCCACGGTCGTTCCGGGAGATCAGGTACGGGCGCCCGGAGCGCGAGAGGTGGTGCTCCGCGGCGTAGGCGAGGTCGTCCGGGGAGCCCGGACCCTCGATCGCCGCCACGAGGACCTCCTGCCCCCGGCCGAACCCGAACCGCTGGAGCCCCCGCGCGAGCTCCTGCGGCGAGAGGGTCCCCGCCGCGAGCGCCTCGAAGAAGTCCCCCTGCAGGCGCCGCTCCGCCTCGGCCACCGCCCGCGACTTCGCGAGCTCGATGGCGAAGAGCGAGAGGGCGTGCCCGACCACGATCCGGTCGAACTGGGAGAGGGTCTCGGGCTTGCCGACCGCGAGGAAGGCCTCGATGCGCCCCTGGGCCCCCACCGGCTGGATCCACACGTGGTGCCCCCGGTCCACGAGGGTGAGGCTGAAGCCCGTCGCCTCGGGCCGCGAGGCCCGCAGCTCCTCCCAGACCCGCCCGGCCCGCTGCTTGGCCGCCGGCGAGGTGGCGGCGAGGGGGACGCCGTGGAGGTCGACGAGGAGCGCCCACCCCCGGATCACCTTGGCGAGCGAGCCCGCGATCCCCTCGACCCCGCCCCCCTCCATCACCGTGCGGGTGATCACGTGCTCAGCCTCCACCGCGCGCTGGAGCATGTCGAACTGCTCGGCCACGAGGCGAGTGAACACGGCCTCGGTGATCGCGATGAAGGGCACGGGGTAGGGCACCTCGAAGACGGGGAAGCCGGCCTGCTCCGCGGCGGTCACGATGGCCCGGGGCACCCGGTCGTGGCCGAACCCGAGGCCGAACCCGAGCCCCGACAGGCCCGCCGCGACCAGGCGCTGGACGTAGGCGCGCTGCTTGGCGGGGGTCTCGCCCACCCCGCGGCCCGTCGTGAGCAGGAGCTCACCCCCCTTGAGCCACGGCGTGGGGTCCTCGAGCTCGCTCAGGTGGACCCAGCGCACGTCGCGGTCCACCCCGGCCTCCCCCGCCACGAGGCGGAGGGCGAGGCCGGGGACGTTCAGGATGTCCCGGATCGTGAGCCCCACGGCTGGATTGTACGGGTCGTACAAAGCCGTGCCAGCCCAGCGGGCCAGGCGGGCCTGGATGGACGGGGCGTACAAATCCGCAGGTGGCGCTTGGTCCGCGGCCCTCCTGACACGCGCCTCCGGGGGCCCGATAGTGATGAGACGCCGCGGCCGGGGGGTGGTCGCGCGCGGGCGTGCGGAAGGAGGAGACCTTGGACATCCCGCAGGAGCGCAAGATCGTCACCGAGATCCCCGGGCCCAGGTCCCGCGAGCTCTTCGAGCGCCGGAAGGCCGCGATCCCCCAGGGCGTGGCGAACCTCCACCCCATCGTGACCGCCCGGGCCGCCGGGGCGATCGTCGAGGACGTGGACGGGAACCGCTTCATCGACCTCGCCACCGGCATCTCCGTCCTCAACGTCGGGCACACGGCCCCCGAGGTGGTCCAGGCCGCCCAGCGACAGCTCGAGCTCGACACGCACACGTGCTTCCACGTGACGGCGAACGAGCCGTACGTGGCGCTCGCCGAGCGCCTGAACGCCCTCGCCCCCGGGGACTTCCCGAAGAAGACGATGTTCGCCAACTCCGGGGCGGAGGCCGTGGAGAACGCCATCAAGATCGCCCGCTACGCGACGAAGCGCCCGGCCATCGTCACCTTCGACCACGCCTTCCACGGCCGGACGCTCCTCGCGATGAGCCTCACGGCCAAGGTCATGCCCTACAAGCAGGGCTTCGGCCCCTTCGCGCCGGAGATCTACCGCCTGCCCTTCGCCTACCCCTACCGCTGGCCCTCGGGCCCCGAGCGGTGCGCCGAGGAGGCCCTCGCCTACGCGCGGGACGAGATGCACAAGCACATCGGCGAGGAGAACATCGCCGCCGTCATCGTCGAGCCGATCCAGGGCGAGGGCGGGTTCGTCGTCCCGGCGCCGGGCTTCCTCAAGGGCCTCGCCGAGTTCTGCGCCGAGCACGGGATCCTGTTCATCTCCGACGAGATCCAGGCCGGGATGGGGCGCGCCGGGCGCTGGTTCGCCATCGAGGACGAGGGCGTCGTGCCCGACCTCATCACGACCGCCAAGTCCCTCGGCGGCGGGCTGCCCATCAGCGCCGTCACCGGCCGGGCCGAGGTCATGGACGCCGTCCACGCGGGCGGGCTCGGTGGCACCTACGGCGGGAACCCGGTCGCCGCGGCCGCCGCCCTCGCGGTGCTCGACAAGATCGAGCGGGAGGACCTGCTCGCCTCGGCGCGGCGCGTGGGTGAGATCGTCTCGCGCCGCTTCGGCGAGATGCAGGCCAAGCACCCGGTGATCGGCGACGTTCGGGGGCGCGGCGCGATGTGGGCGCTGGAGCTCGTGGCGGACCGGACCACGAAGGAGCCGCTCGCGGCCGAGACGATGAGCGCGATCTCGCGGGCGGCCCTGGAGCGCGGCGTCATCGTCCTCACCGCGGGGACCTACGGCAACGTGATCCGGCTCCTGCCGCCGCTCACCATCGACGAGGGGCTCCTCGAGGAGGGGCTCTCGATCCTCGACGAGGCGATCGGGGCGGCGACGGGCTAGACCGGGCGACCCCGATCGGGGCCGGTCCGCGTTGCTAGTGTCCGGCCGTGCCATCGTCGCTCGTCCGGCGCCTCCTCGCGGACCTGTCGCCCCTGCGGGCCTCGCGTGATTTCCGCCTGATCTGGTCCGGGCTCCTCGTGAGCGAGCTCGGGTACCAGTTCACCCTGGTCGCCACCTACGTGCAGGTCACCCGCCTCACCGGCTCGGCGGCCGCGGTCGGGGCGATCGGGCTCGCGGGGTTCGTCGCGCTCGTGGTCGGGAGCCTGGTCGGCGCGAGCTTCCTCGACGCCCTGGACCGTCGGCGGGTGCTCATCTGGTCCCAGGTCGGCTCCATGGCGGGCTCGGCGATCCTCCTCGCCGGCGCGATCGGGGGGCGCCCGCCGGTCGGGCTCGTCTACCTCGCCGTGGCCCTCATCGCGGGGATCTCGGCGATCGAGGGACCGACGCGCTCGGCGATGACGCCTCGCCTCGTGGGGACCGAGCTCGTCCCCTCGGCCATGGCCCTGAACCAGATCATCTGGAACGGCACCGGGCTCGTCGGCCCCGCCCTCGCCGGCCTGGTCATCGCCCGGCTCGGCCTCGCCTGGGCCTACGCGATCGACCTCGTGACGTACGGCGCGATGCTGCTCGCGGCCTGGCGGATCCGGCCGGTGCCGCCCGAGCCGAGCGAGGGAGCGACCCGGGGCTGGCCCGCCGTCCGCGAGGGGTTCGCCTACGTGCGGGGTCGCAGGGTGCTCGCCTCGACCTTCCTCATCGACATCATCGCGATGGTCTTCGGCATGCCCCGCGCCCTGTTCCCCATCCTCGCGGCCACCCGGTTCCGGGGCGGCCCCGAGGTCATCGGGCTCCTGTTCTCGGCCCCCGCCCTCGGCGCCCTCCTCGGCGCGGCCACGACGGGGTGGGTGCGGCACGTGCGCCGGCAGGGCCTGGCGGTGATCTGGGCGGTGGTCCTGTGGGGCGCGGGGATCGCCGCCTTCGGGCTCGTCGGCGACCGCCTCTTCCTCGCCCTCGCGTGCCTCGCGTTCGCCGGCGGCGCCGACGTGATCTCCGCGGTGTTCCGCTCCACGATCCTGCAGCTGTCGGTGCCCGACGCGCTGCGAGGGCGCCTGTCGGCGATCCACATCCTCGTCGTCACCGGCGGGCCGAGGCTCGGGGACCTGGAGGCCGGGCTCGTCGCGGCCGCGTTCACGCCCCAGGTCTCGGTGGTCTCGGGCGGGGTGCTGTGCGTCATCGGCGCCGCCCTGCTCGCGTGGCGGGTCCCGGAGCTCCGTCGCTACCGGGCCGGCCAGCCGGCGTGAGGTTCAGCGGGCGGCGCAGGCGACGCAGCGCACCGCCCAGGGGATCGCCTCCAGCCGCTCGGCCGCGATCGCGGCGCCGCAGTCCTCGCAGATCCCGTAGGAGCCCTCCTCGAGCTTCCCCAGGGCGCGCTCGACGTCGCGGAGCTTCGCGTCCAGTCGCCTGGCCGCGTCCACCTGCGCGATCCGCTCCACCGCCTGGGTCGTCCCCTCCCCCACCCGCTTGCCGAAGGAGACCGCGCCCACGGGGTCGCGGGGCGCCGCGGTGAGCTCGGCGAGCTCGGCCCGCAGGGCCTCGCGCTCGGCCTCGAGGACGGCGCGGACGGTCGCCTGGCCCATGGAGGCCGATGGTACTCAGTCGAAGAGCCGCCCGGAAGGGCCCTGCGGGGGCTCGCGGTCGGACCAGTCCCGACCGTCCCGCGTGTCGGGCCCCACCCAGGCGGCCCCCGCCCAGAGCAGCCCCCAGAAGACGAGCACGAGCACGAGCGCCACGAGATCGGTCACGCTCGAGCCTCCACCGCCCCGAGGAGACGATGCCCCGCGCGCACGAACAGGACCCCCACGGCCACCCGGAGCGCTCCGGGCCGGTGCTCCCGCCGCCCGAGGCCCTCCCGACGGGCGTCGGCGCGGAGGGTCTCCACCCGCGCCGCCACCATCTCCCGCATCACCTCGTGGTGCTGCATCGCTCCCCCCTCCCCGGGCGCCGTCACCCGTCTCGGCTAACTGGCACAGACGCTACACCGGTTACCGTAACTTGTCAAGGCGCTTGGTTGGTGTCAGACTCCCCTCGTGATCGACATCCGCGTGCACGACGACACCGAGCCCGCGCCCGGGGACCTAGAGATCCTCCAGCGCTTCCTCAACCTCCACGACCACGAGCCATCCGGGCGCGAGGTGGACCCCCCGCTCGAGATGGTCCGGACCTTCCTGGTCGAGCGGGGCCTGCTCACGCCGGAGGAGCCCTTCGGCGAGGCCGAGCGCGCCACGGCGCTCGCGCTGCGCCGGGCCCTCCGGAACCTCATCGCCGCAGGCGGACAGGGACTGGCACCCGAGGACGCCGCCGTGATCGACCAGCTGGGGATCGAGGCGGGCCTGCATCCCCACTTCCACGCCGGACGCAGCCCCACGCTGGAGCCGCGGGGGGAGGGCGTCGCTGCGGCCCTCGGCCGCCTCGTGGCCATCGCCTTCCTCGCCACCTTCGACGGCTCCTTCGGGCACCTGAAGCTCTGCGCGGACCCCACCTGCCGCGCGGTCTTCTACGACCGGTCCAAGAACCACTCGGGCAAGTGGTGCTCGATGGAGGTCTGCGGGAACCGGGCGAAGGTCCGGGCCTGGCGCGAGCGCAAGCGGCAGCGGACGGCTGGGTGAGGACGGCCGAGCTCCCGTTGGTCGGGGCGGGCGGTGAGCCCGTGGACCTCGCGCGCACCATCGCCTCCCACGGGTTCGCGGACCTCCCCCCGATGCGCGCGGACCCCGGCGCCTGCTCCCTGGAGGTCACGCTCCCCACCGCCCGGGGACGCCCCCGCACCGTCCGGATCCACCCCGGCCGGGATGGCCACGCGGCGATCACGGTCCTCGGGCGGGCGCCCTCGCCGGGGCAGCTCGCCGACCTCGCGCGGGGCGTCCACCACGTGCTCCGCCTCGACGCGGACCTCTCGCCCTTCTACGCGCTCGCGGCGGAGGATCCGGAGCTCTCGTGGGTCACCCGGGGAGCCGGGCGGATGCTGCGGAGCCCCACCGTGTTCGAGGACGTCGTGAAGACGATCTGCACGACGAACTGCGCGTGGTCGGCCACCGAGCGGATGGTCGGCGCGATCGTGGAGCACCTGGGCGAGCCGGCCCCGGGCGCGCCGCGCACCGGGCCCTCCGGCCGGGCCTTCCCCACGCCCGAGCGGATGGCCGAGGCCGGCGAGGCCTTCTACCGGGACGTGGCGCGGGCCGGGTACCGCGCCCCGCATCTCCTGTGGATCTCGCGCGCCGTGGCCGAGGGAGCCCTGGACCTGGAGGAGCTCGCCCGGGACCGGGACATGCCGGACGCGGAGGTCGAGCGCCGGCTCCTCGCGCTCCCCGGCGTCGGGCCGTACGCCGCGGCCCACGTGATGATGACCCTCGGCCGGTACCACCGGCTCGTCCTCGACTCCTGGACCCGGCCCACGTACGCGGCCACGCTCGGGCGCCAACGGGTGCGCGATCGGGCCATCGAGCGACGGTTCCGCCGGTACGGGCCCTGGGCCGGGCTCGCCTTCTGGCTCCTGCTCACCCGGGACTGGGTGCGGGACGAACGCCCCTGAGCCCTCCCGCGGTTGCCCCCCAACGCCGGCCGGTCGCATACTGGCCGGGGCCGCCGCGGCCCGAGCATCACGGACGGGGTGAGCAACCGATGGGCGAACCGTTATGGCGACGGCCGTCCCGCGCCGTGCCCGGATCCTCTGGGCCCACTGGCGTGCTGAGCGGCGCACGCTCAGCCAGGGCCTGGTCGCGCTCACCCTCAGCACGGTCGCGGGCTTCGTCGCCGGCCTGACCCTCGCCCACATCACCGGCACCCTGGAGCGCCTCCCGGGGCTCATCGTGCTCATCCCGGCCGCCGTGGGGATGAAGGGGACGATCTTCGGGGCCATCGGGGCGCGTCTCGGCACGGCCAACGCGGCCGGTCTCCTCGAACCCCACCTGCGGCGCGGCGGGATCCTCCGCCGCAACGTCTCCGTGGCGATCCTGACGACGTTCAGCTCCTCCCTGTGGCTCGCCGTCCTCGCCCGGATCGCCTCGGCCGCGTTCGGCGAGCCCTCGATCTCGGTGCTCGAGCTCGTCACGATCTCGGTCGTCGGGGGGGCCATCGGCTCGCTCCTCGTCCTGTTCATCACCCTCGGGATCTCGGTGCAGTCCCATCGTCGGGGGTGGGACCTGGACTCCGTCGCCACGCCGATGGTCACCGCCCTCGGCGACATGACCACGCTGCCGAGCCTGTTCCTCGCCACGTTCCTGCTGCGGAACGAGACCGTCTCCCAGGTCGCGGCGGGCGTCTGCCTCGTCGTCGCCCTGGGCGCCCTGGTCCGGGCCTACACGACCCCCGACGAGGCGGTGCGCCGCATCGTGGTGGAGATGACGGGCACGATCGTCCTCACGCCGATCCTCGACATCATGGCCGGGGCGCTCCTGCGCGCCCGCGAGCCGGAGCTCCTCGCCGTCCCGGTGGTGCTGTCGCTCGTGCCCCCCTTCGTCTCCCAGGCCGGCGCCCTCGGCGGCATCTTCGCCTCCCGGATCACCTCCAAGCTCCAGATCGGGACCATCACCCCCCGGGGTATGCCAGAGGCCCCGGCCGTCCTCGACGCCTCGCTGGTGGTCGGCCTCTCGGCCATCACCTACGCCCTCATCGGAACGCTCGCGTGGGCCCTCGCGGGTCTCACCGGGATCGCCAACACCCCGCCGCTCGGCAGGATCCTCGCCGGGACCCTCCTGGCCGGCGGGCTCCTCACCCCGGTGAAGCTCGTGGCCTCCTACTACCTGGCCGTCCTCACGTACCGGTTCGGCTGGGACCCCGACAACCAGAGCGTGCCCATCATCACGAGCGTGATGGACCTCTCCGGCGTGGGCGCCGTTCTGTTCGCTATGGCACTATCTGGAGTGCTCCCACATGGATGACCAACCGAGGAACGTGAAGGACCTGCTCGTCGAGGCCAAGGACGCCTCCGAGCTCATGGTCGACCTGGCCTACGCGGCCGTCTTCTTCAACGAGGAGAAGCTGGCCGAGGAGGTCGAGCGCCTCGAGGAGCGGATGAGCGAGCACCTGCGGGCGCTGCGCACGACGGCGATGCTCGCCGCCCGCAGCCCCGAGGACGCCGAGGGCATGGCCGGGGTGCTGTGGATCGCCGACGCGATCGAGCAGATCGGCGACGCCGCCTCGGACATCGCCCGGGTGGTGGCGGCGCGCCTCGGCATCCCCGACGCCCTCCGCCCGGACCTGCGCCACGCCGACGAGATGACCGCGCGCGTGAAGGTCCGCGAGGGCTCCCAGATGGTCGGACGCTCGCTGCGGGACCTCTCCCTGCCGACGGAGACCGGCATGTGGGTCATGGCGATCCGCCGCGGGACGGAGTGGCGCTTCGACCCCGGGCCCGACGACGTGCTCCTCGAGGGCGACGTCCTGCTCGTGCGGGGACCCGAGGAGGGCGTGAACCTCGTCCGCGCCCTCGCCGGGGCGCCGGAGCTGCCCCAGGCGCCCGAGGTGGAGGGGCCGCCCCTGTCCGAGCTCGACCGCGCGGTGGACATCCTCGTCGAGATGAAGGACCTCGCCGAGGCGGCGGTGGGGCTCGCCTACTCCGCCCTCCTGTTCAACGACCGCGCCCTCGCGGCGGAGGTGGCGACGCTCGAGGGCAGGGCCGACGCCCTCCAGGACGAGCTCGAGTCGTGGGTGCTGCGGGCGGCGCCCGAGGCCCGGGACGTGGACGAGCTCCGGGGGCTCATCCGGCTGGCGAGCGCGAGCGAGTCCATCTGCGACGCGGCGCGGGACATGACCTGGTACGTCGAGCACGGCGAGCCGCTGCACCCCGTGGTGCAGATGGCGCTGGAGGAGACGGAGGAGACGAGCGCCGAGATGGTCGTCGAGCCCGGGACCCCGGCCGATGGCCGCAGCCTCCGGGACCTGCGCCTGGAGACCGAGACCGGGATGTTCGTCCTCGCCATCCAACGGGGCCAGCGGTGGATCTACCGCCCCCGCGGGGCCTTCGTGCTCCGCGCCGGCGACCGACTCATCGCGATCGGCCCCGAGGAGGGCGAGGCGGAGCTCGCCGCCCTGTGCCGCGCGAGCGCCCCCGTCCCGGCGGACTGACCCGCGGGGTCCTTGCATCGGGGGGGCCGGGCACCTAGCCTGCGGTCGTGGACGCCTTCGTCTACCTGCGCATCCGCCCAGGGCGCGCTGAGGACGTGCTCGTCCAGCTGAAGGTGACGAGGGGGATCCGCACGGCCGTCCTCACCATCGGGGACTGGGACGCGGTGGCCGCCGCCCACGGGCCCGACCTCACCACCATCGCCGAGACGGTGATCCGGCGGATCCACCGGATCGAGGGGGTCGAGCGGACCATGACCACGCCGGCGGTCCCGGGCGACGTGCTCGGCCTCGTGGGCGGGGGCATGATGACGCCGCTCCCGCTCCAGCACAAGGGCGACGCCTGCCTCGTCCACGTGAAGGCCGCGCCCGGGGCGGCCTCCAGCCTGCTCGAGAGCCTCACCGCGCTCGACGACGTCTCGGCCGTCGCCCTCGTCGCCGGCGCCTACGACCTCGTCGTCGAGGTCCCCTACCCCTGGGAGCAGGGCTCGCGGGTCATCGTGGACCGGATCCTGCCGCTTCCGGGCGTCGCCGAGACCAAGACCCTGGTGACCGTCCCCTACCTCGAGCCGGAGGAGGAGGACCGGGACCAGTACTCGCCCTGGAGCTGAGCCCTCACAGCCGCACGTCGGCGAAGCGCAGGTGCTCGGTCCGCACCGCGACCTCCTCGACCTCGGTCGCCCCGAGCTCCGCGAGGAAGCGGAGCATCCGCTCCACGAGCCACTCGGGCGCCGATGCGCCGGAGGTCAGCCCGACCACCTCGGCGCCCTCGAGCCAGGCCGGGTCCACCTCGGTCTCGTCGTCCACGAGGTAGGCGGGGGTGCCCGTCTCCCTCGCCACCTCCGCCAGGCGGTTCGAGTTCGAGGAGTTCCTCGAGCCGATCACGAGCACGACGTCGGCCCGGCGGGCCACCTCCTTCACCGCGTCCTGCCGGTTCTGCGTCGCGTAGCAGATGTCCTCCCGCGGCGGCCCCGCGATGGCGGGGAAGCGCTCCCGCAGGACCTGGACGATCTCGTTGGTCTCGTCCACCGAGAGCGTGGTCTGGGTGAGGTAGGCCAGGCGATCGGGGTCGTCCACCTGGAGACGCCGCGCCTCCTCGACGTCCTGCACGAGGATCGTCCGCTCGGGCGCCTGGCCCGTCGTCCCCACGACCTCCTCGTGCCCGGCGTGCCCGATCAGCACGATCGTCCGACCCTCCGCCGCGAAGCGCCGGGCCTCGAGGTGGACCTTCGTCACGAGGGGACAGGTGGCGTCGAGCACCGTGAGCCCCCGGGCGCGGGCGTTCGCGTAGACCTCCGGGGCGACGCCGTGGGCCGAGAGCACCACGACGGCCCCCTCGGGGACCTCCGTCTCCTCCTCCACGAACACCGCCCCCTTCGCCTCGAGGGCCCGGACCACGTGGAGGTTGTGGACGATCTGCTTGCGCACGTACACGGGTGGTCCGTACGTAGCGAGGGCGCGCTCGACGGCCTCGACGGCGCGCTCCACCCCGGCGCAGTACCCGCGGGGAGCGGCCAGGAGCACCTTCCTCGGCATGCCCCCATGGTACGGGGCGAGCGTGATGACCGCAGGTCACATCGGGGTTGGCACCGGTCCGGGTGCCTTGGTACGGTCGGCGGGTCGCGTTCGGACGCTCGGTCCGGTCCTCCCCAGCCAACGACGGTGTCTCCCACCACGCCCAGGGATGGGAGGCGACGGAGGGGCCGGGGAGCAGGGACCGATCGGCCGGGCGCGATGCAGGTCGATGTCGGTACCCGATCGAAGGAGGTGATCCGCCGCCCGTGACCTGCCGCGGGACGGCCGACCGAGGGTCGGTCGCGCGGGCCCGGCCGCCAGCCGGCGTCCACCGCGGGGGTGAACCCACCCATGGCACCACGGAACCCAACGCGCCGCCGCGCGCTCGTGGTGGCGGCGCTCATGCCCGCGCTCATCGGGATCGTCCCGGGCACCGCCCGGGGCGTGACCCCCGAGCCCAGGGAACGCATCGTTCCCAAACGCATCTGCCCCTACGACTGGAGGGACTCCCGGCGGGAGCTCAAGCGCCTGATCCGGTGCGCGGCTCGACACTGGGAGAGCCCCGGAGGGGTGGACAAGGCCCTCGACGTCGCCAGGTGCGAGTCGAGGTTCGACCCCAGGGCCTACAACCCCGCCGGCTACGGAGGCGTGTACCAGCACGCGCTCCGCTACTGGCCCGACCGGGCCGAGCGGTGGGGCTTCCCCGACCGCTCCGTGTTCAACGGCCGCGCGAACATCATCGTCTCGATCCGGATGGCGCGCGCCGCGGGGAGCTGGCGGATCTGGGGGTGCGGCTGACCCAGCTATCGGACGGGACCGCCCGGGCGGGGCAGCCCCTTCACGGCGCCCCGGACCTCCTCGAGCGAGGCCGCGACCACGGTCGCCCCGGGCAGGTCCCGGTCCGCCACGATCCGCAGGAACGGGTAGGCCTCCCGGGCCGCGCGCACGAGCCCCTCGAAGGGGCCGAACACCACGAGCACGTGGGGTCGTTCCGCGTGGAGCTGCTCGAGCGCCTCCGCCTCCGTCGTCGCGCCGGGCGCGAGCTCCCACTCGGCCGCCACGGCCGCCCGCTTCAGCGCGGCGAGGGCCTCGGGGTCCTCGGCCACGCACAGCACGGTCAGCGCCCGGCACATCAGAGCCAGTCCCGCCGCTTGAACCCGACGTAGAGGATCGCGGCCGCGACCGCCATCGCGCCGAGGGCGAAGGGGTACCCGAACCGCCACGAGAGCTCCGGCATGTGCCGGAAGTTCATCCCGTAGATCCCGGCGATGAGCGTCGGGATCAGGATGATCGCCGCCCACGAGGTGACCTTCTTCATCACCACGTTCAGACGCTTGGACTCCAGCGCCACCTGGACCTCCCGGGCCGAGGTCAGGATGTCCCGCACGTTGTCGAGGAGCTCGATCGCGCGGATCACGTGGTCCTCCACGTCCCGGTGGTACGGCACGAGGGCCGGGGTGGCGAGGCTCGGGGACTCCTGGATGAGGTCCACCACCTCGCGCATGGGCACGATCAGCCGACGGAACGTGCTGACCGTCCGTCGCAGGTGGAAGATGTCGCGCGCCAGGGGCCGCTCAGCCTCGGCGCCGTCGTCGCGGTCCACCCGCTCCTGGATCTCGTCCGTCCTCGCCTCGAGCTCCTCGACGACGTCGAGGTACCCGTCCACGACCTCGTCGAGGAGGAGGTACAGGAGGTAGCCCATCCCCTCCCGCTCCAGGGGATCCCGCCGCGCCAGCCGCTCCAGGGGGCGGCCGAGCTCGAAGGCCGGCCGGCGACGCACGGTGACGAGGAAGGAGGGCCCCACGTAGAGGTGGAGCTCGCGATCCTGGAGCCCGTGGGCGTCGAGCGACACCCCGTGCACGACGAGGAAGTCGTGATCGCGGAAGCGCTCGAGCTTCGCGCGCTGACCCCATCGCCGGCTGTCCTCGATGGACAACTCGTGGAGGCCGAAGGCGGTCTGCAGCGCCGAGAGCTCCTCGGGCGCGGGATCGAGGGCGTCCACCCACACGCGCACCGCCACCTCGCGCGCGTGGGCCACGAGGGCGGCGTCGAATGGCTCCTCCCGGATGGGCTCGCCCTCCCCGAGGATCCGGACGGTCAGCATCCGTCGCTGAGCCTACCGGCCGGAGCGTCAGAAGACGAGCGCGAGACCCTCCTCGAGCAGGTAGCCGAGGAGCATGCAGGAGGGCCAGGTGAGGATCCAGGCCATCACGACCTGGCCCGCCACCCCCCACCGCACCGCGGAGAACCGCTTCGTCGCCCCGACCCCCATGATCGAGGAGCCGATCGCGTGGGTGGTGGAGATCGGCATCCCGATCCGGGCCGCCCCGGTGATCACCAGGGCCGCCCCGGTCTCCGCCGCGAACCCCTGGACGGGCTCGAGGTGGGTCATGCGGAGCCCGAGGGTCCGCACGACCCGCCACCCCCCGATCATCGTCCCGAGCCCGATCACGACCGCGCACGAGACGATCACCCAGAGCGGGATCTCGAAGCTCTCGGGCACCCGGCGCCCCGACCCGGCCTCGTTCAGGAGCACGGCGAGGGTGACGATGCCCATCGTCTTCTGCGCGTCGTTCGTGCCGTGGCTGAAGGCCATGAAGGCCGCGGAAGCGATCTGGGCCCTGCCGAAGACGCGCGCGACGACCGCCCGGCGGACCCGGCCGAAGAGCCGGTAGATGAGCACCATGAGCAGGAGCCCCGCCAGGAACCCGCCCACGGGGGAGGTGACGAGCCCGATGAGGGACTTCTCCGCCCCCCGCCACTCCAGGGCCGGGAGACCGCCCGCCCCGAACCCCGCCCCCAGCAGGCCGGCGACGAGGGCGTGGGACTCGGAGGACGGGAGCCCGAAGTACTGCGCGCCGAGGGCCCAGAGGGTCGCGGCGAGGACCGCCGCCCCGATCGTGGTGAGCGTCACGTACCCGGGATCGAGGATGTCCCCCGCGATGGTCTTCGCCACCGCGGTCCCCGACAGGGCGCCCACCAGGTTGAGCACGCCGGCCATGAGGACCGCGTGGTGGGGCCGCAGGACCCGGGTCGAGACCACCGTGGCGATCGAGTTCGGGGCGTCGGTCCACCCGTTGGCGAACTCGAACAGGTAGGCGAGGACGAGCACCAGCCAGAGCGGCATCAGGCGTGCTTCAGCGCGATGGCCTCGAGCACGTCGGAGACGTCCTCGAGGCGGTCGATCGCCGACTCCAGCTCGTCGATGATGTCCTTCCACTTGAGGACGTCCAGGGCCCGGTGGTCCCCGTCGAACAGGTCCGCCACCGCCCGCCGGTACACCCGGTCCCCGTCGTTCTCGAGCCGGTTCACCTCGATCCAGTGGGGCGCGAGCTCCCGGTAGCGGGGCAGGACCTCGAGGGCCTCCCGCACCGCCCGCGTGGCCTGCACGAGCACGTCCGCCTGGGCCTTCATGTCCGGCAGGGGGACCTCGATCTTGTGGAGGACGAACAGGTCCGCCGCCGCCTCGATGTGGTCGAGCACGTCGTCCAGGGTCGTGGTGAGCTTGTGGATGTCCTCGTGGTCGAGGGGGGTCACGAAGACGGTGTTGAGCCGGCGCATCACCTCGTGGGTCATCTCGTCGCCCTCGTGCTCGAGGTGGCGGATCCTCGAGGCCCGCCGCTCCACGTCGCGGTAGTCGGCGATGAGCTCGAGGAGCTCGCCCGCCGCGTCCTCGATGTTCCGGGCCTGCCGGACGAACAGCTCGAAGAAGCTCTCGTCGCGCGGCACGAGCCGCAGTCGCCAGCGCGGCACCCCGCCCCCCTTCCGTCCTCGGTCCGTCGGCCGCCTGGAGTCTCGCACCCGCGGCCGGGCTCGACAAGCGGGCCGTCAGCCCACGAACTTGTAGCCGAGGCCCCGCACGGTGAGCAGGTGCCTCGGGCGGTGGGGGTCCTCCTCGATCCGGCCCCGGAGGCGCTTGACGTGGACGTCGAGGGTGCGGGTGTCCCCGACGTAGCCGGGGCCCCAGACCTCGTCGATGAGGTGGTCCCGGGTGAGCAGCCGCCCGGGGCGGCGCAGGAGCGCCTCGAGGAGCTCGAACTCCTTCGGGGGGAGCTCGACGGGCCTCCCGCGGACCGTCACCTCGTGCCGGGCGAGGTCCATGCGGACCGGCCCGACCTCGAGGACCTCCTCCCCCGACCCCTCGGCGACGGCCACAGGGCGGGCGCGCCGGAGGTTGGCGCGGACCCGCGAGACGAGCTCCCGCACGCTGAAGGGCTTCGTGACGTAGTCGTCGGCGCCCAGCTCGAGCCCGGCGACCTTGTCGGCCTCCGAGTCCTTCGCGGTGAGGATGATGATCGGCACGTCGGACTCGGCGCGGATCAGCCGGCACAGGTCCAGGCCGGGGACCTCGGGGAGCATGAGGTCGAGGATCACCAGGCCCGGTCGCTCCGCCCGGAAGCGCTCCAGGCCGCGGCGGCCATCGGGCGCCACCGTCACCGCGTAGCCCTCGCGCTCGAGGTTGTAGCGGACGGTCTCGGCGAGGGCCGGTTCGTCCTCCACGACGAGGATGCGGACGCCCTCAGTCCTCATCGGTGGCGATCCCGGTGCGGGAGGCGTCCGTGAACTCCCGGAACTCGCCGGTCACGAGGAACCCCACCTGCTCCCCGATGTCCACGCAGTTGTCGCCGACCCGCTCGAGCGCCCGGGCCACCATGTTCATGTGCATGCCCCAATCGAGGGCCTTCGGATCGTCGGCGAGCTTGGCGACCTCCAGGTGCATGTGCCGGTTCAGCCGGTCCAGCGGGTCGTCCATCTCGTCCAGCCGCTGGCAGAGCGCGACGTCCCGGTGGCGGAAGGCCTCCATCGAGCAGCGGATCATGTCCACGGCGACGTCGCCCATCTCGCGGATCATTCCGAGGATCGTCTGGCTCGTCGGCAGGTGCTTCGTGACCTCGTGGAGCTTGGCGATGTTCACGCCCTGGTCGGCGATGCGCTCGAGGTGGCCGTTCGCGTGCATGATCGTGCTGATGAGGCGGAGGTCGCTCGCCACGGGCGCCTGGAGCGCGAGGAGCGTGAGCATCCCGTGGTCGATCGCCACGTAGAGCGCGTCGATCTCGTCGTCGCCCTCGATCACGGCCTGCGCCTTCGCATCGTCCCGCTCGACGAGCGCCTCGACGGCGGTCCGGACGGCGACCGCCGCGAGCTCCCCCATCGTGAGGAGCTTCAGCTCGAGCTGCTCGAGCTCGTCGTGGAACCGGCTCCGCGGCATCAGCCGAACCGCCCCGTCACGTAGTCCTCGGTCCGAGGGTCCGAGGGGTTCGTGAAGATCCGCTCGGTCTCGTCGTACTCGACGAGGACCCCGACCCGCCGACCGTCCTCATCCACCTCGGCCGTGATGAACGCCGTCCGATCCGAGACCCGAGCCGCCTGCTGCATGTTGTGGGTCACGATCACGATGCTGTAGGTCTCCTTGAGCTCGACCATGAGGTCCTCGATCTTCTGGGTCGCGATCGGGTCCAGGGCGGAGCAGGGCTCGTCCATGAGGATCGTATCGGGCTCGACGGCGATGGCGCGGGCGATGCAGAGCCGCTGCTGCTGGCCCCCGGAGAGCGCGAGCCCCGACTCCCGCAGCTTGTCCTTCACCTCGTCCCACAGGGCCGCCCGGCGCAGCGCCTGCTCGACCCGCGCCTCCAGGTCGTCCTTGATCCCCTGCACCCGCAGCCCGAAGGCCACGTTGTCGAAGACGGACTTCGGGAACGGGTTGGGCTTCTGGAAGACCATGCCGATGTGGCGCCGGACCTCCACCGGATCCACCGCCGGGTCGTAGAGGTCCTGCCCGTGGTACAGGACCTGGCCGCGGACCTCCGCGCCCGGGATGAGGTCGTTCATGCGGTTCAGGCACCGCAGGAGCGTGCTCTTGCCGCAGCCCGAGGGCCCGATGATCGCCGTGATCCGGTTCCGCGGGATGTCCAGGGTGACGTCGCGGACCGCGGGGTTCCCGTCGTAGGAGACCGTGACGTCGCGCAGCTGGAAGACGGCCTCCTCCGCCTCCGCCCCTTCCCGGGCGTGCGCGACGCCGGACACGTCCAGCCGGATGTGGGCCCCCTCGGTCACCATCGGCGCTCGTACCGGTGCCGAAGATAGACGGCCAGGGCGTTCATGGCCAACAGGACGCCGAGCAGGAGGACGATCCCGCTCGCGGCGACGTCCTGGAACTCGCTCTGGGGTCGGCTCACCCAGTTGAAGATCTGGATCGGCATCGCCGTGAACCGGTCCCAGGGCCCGGAGGGCACGAAGTTCACGTACGTGAGCGCCCCGAGCGTGATGAGGGGCGCGGTCTCGCCGATCGCGCGGGAGAGGCCGAGGATCATCCCGGTCATCGTGCCCGGGAGGGCCGCCGGCAGCGTCTGGTGCCAGACGGTCTGTCCTCGCGTGGCCCCGACGGCCAGGGCGCCCTCCCGGATCGAGTCCGGCACCGCCCGCAGGGCCTCCCGCGAGGAGACGATCACGACCGGCAGGATGAGCAGGACGAGCGTCATCGCCCCGGCCATGATGGAGCGGCCCATCTCCATGGCCCGGACGAACACGGCGAGCCCGAGGAGCCCGTAGATCACCGACGGCACGGCCGCGAGGTTCGCCACGTTGATCTCCAGGAACGCCGTGAGGCGGTTCCGCGGCGCGAACTCCTCCAGGTACACGGCGGCCCCCACCCCGAGGGGGAAGGCGATGACGGCGGTGAGTCCCATGAGCCACAGGGTCCCGACGAGGGCGGGCTTGATCCCCGCCTTCTCCGGGAAGCGCGAGTCCAGGCTCGTGACGAAGGCCCCGTCCAGACCGCCGATGCCCCGGCGGAGCACGTCCACGAGGAGCGTCGCGAGCGTGAGGAGCCCGATGAGCAGGCACACGAGGAGAGCGAGCTGGAACGCGAGGGAGCCCGCCGACCGCTCGGCTTGCCGGCCGGTGGCCAGGCCGCGTCCCACCGTCGCCCCGAGCGTCCTCACTCGTACCGCTCCCGGAACCGCCGGACGAACCGGAACGACAGCACGTTGAGGAGCAGCGTCATCGCGAACAGCGTCGTCCCGATGGCGAAGATCGTCCGGTACTCGATGCTCCCGTAGGGCGTGTCGCCGAGGGAGACCTGCACGATGTAGGCGGTCATCGTCTCCATCGGCTGCCGGACATCGAACGTGAGGTTGGGGATCTGCCCGGCGATGATCGTCGCGATCATCGTCTCGCCGATCGCCCGGGAGAGGGCGAGGATCACACCCGCCGCGATCCCCGACAGGGCCGCCGGGACGACGACCCGCAGGGAGACCGTCCGCCGCGTCGCGCCGAGCCCGTAGGCGGCCTCCCGCAGACCGAACGGCACCGCCCGCATCGCGTCCTCGGAGAGGGAAGCGACGAGCGGCGTGATGGCGATCCCGATCACGATGGCCGCCCCGAGGGCGTTGAAGATGCTCGTCCCCGGGACGAGCGGCTGGAGGACGCGGGGCGTGAGGAAGGTGAGCCCGAAGTAGCCGAAGACGACCGTGGGGATCCCCGCGAGGACCTCGAGCACCGGCTTCACGACGGCGCGGGTGCGCGGCCGGGCGTACTCCGACAGGAAGATCGCCGAGCCCAGCCCGAGGGGCACGGCGATCGCGGTGCCGAGCAGGGCGATGAGCACCGTGGCGTTCACGAGGGGGAGGACACCGAAGCTCGCCGGCCGGAACGTGGGGGCCCACGAGGTCCCGGTGAAGAACTCCCGCGGGGAGACCTCCCGGAAGAAGTCCGCCGTCTCGAACAGGAGCGAGCCGATGATCCCGAAGGTGGTCGCGATGGAGACGACGGCGCACGCGAGGAGGAGCAGCCGCACGAGCGCCTCCCCCCGCCGCGCCCGGCGCCGCACGAGCGAGATCCCGATCGTCGCCTCAGCCATCCCTCACCTCATGCCGGGGAGCCGCCCCACCCGGGCGGCTCCCCCACCGCGCCCCGCAGCCTACCGAGACGGGGCCGCCTACGCGGAGGCCTTGAAGGACCCCCACTCGTCGACCTCGGCGGCGTACGTGTCGGGATCGAGCGGCACGTAGCCGACGTCGCTCACGAGGGCCTGGCTCGTCTCCATGTAGAAGTCCATGAAGGCGACCACGGCCGGGTTCGCGAGGGCGGCCTTGCTGACGTAGACGAACAGCGGGCGCGACAGCGGCGCGTAGCTGCCGTCGTTGATCGTCTCGGGCGTCGGCTCCACGCACCCGCTCCCGCCGTCCACGGCCACGATCTTCAGCTTGTCGCGGTTCTCCTCGTAGTAGGCGTAGCCGAAGTACCCGAGGGCGTTCTCGTCACCGGCGACGCCCTGCACGAGGACGTTGTCGTCCTCGCTCGCCGTGTAGTCGGAGCGGCTCGCGCCCTCCTCGCCCACGATGGCGTCGGTGAAGTAGTCGAACGTCCCGGAGTCGGTGCCCGGTCCGTACAGGGTGATGGGTCGGTCGGGGAAGCCGGGATCCACGTCGCTCCACCGCTCCACCTCGCTGCCCGGCTCCCAGATCGCCTTCAGCTGGTCCACGGTGAGGCAGGCGGCCCAGTCGTTGGCCGGGTTCACGACCACCGACAACCCGTCCAGGGCCACCTGGAGCTCGACGTACTCCACGCCGTTCTGCTCGCAGAGGTCGATCTCCTCCTGCTCGATCGGACGGGAGGCGTCCTGGATGTCCGTCTCACCGGCGCAGAACTTCTCGAACCCGCCGCCGGTCCCGGAGATACCGACGGAGATCTGCACGTCGGGGTTGGTCGCCGTGAACTCCTCGGCCACGGCCTGGGTGATCGGGAAGACCGTGCTCGAGCCGTCGCCGGTGACGGTCCCGCTCAGGCCGGCCCCGCCGCCAGCCCCGCCGCCAGCCCCCTCGTCGGTGTTCCCACACCCCGCCGCGACGAGCGCCACCGCGAGCGCCGCCGCACCGAGCCACCTGGGTGCTTGCCGCATGCGATCCCTCCTGGTTCCCATCCACGGACGACCCCCTCGGGCCATCCCCGGCGGATGCTAGGGAGCGCGCATGACCGCGCGGGGACGCGCAGATGAACGAACCGTGAACGATCCCCGACGCCTCCGCCTGCGCCTACACTGCGCGCGTGGAGGCGCTCGTCCTCGCCCTCGCGCTCGCCCTGCTCGCCGTCTCCTGGCTGTGGCTCCGGGACCGCCGACGACTGCGGGCGCGGCTCGTCGAGACCGAGCGGGCGGTCCGCGAGCTCGGCTGGCGCCTGCGGGAGAGCGAGGAGCGCCGGGCGGCGATCGAGCTCGCCCTGGCAACGATGCCGACGGGGATCGTGCTCTTCGCCGAGGACGGCCGGGCGATCCTCGCGAATCCCCTCGCCGAGTCCCTCCTCGGCCGCGCCGGCGGCGTGGGGACCCTGCTGCCGCTCGCGCTCCGCGACATCGTCGCCGGGACCGCGGCGGACCGTTCGCCGAGGACCGCGGAGCTCGAGGTGGGCTCGCCGGCCCGGATCGTGCGGGCCGACGCGGTGCCCGCCGGGAGCGAGGGGGCGGTGCTGCTCGCGCTCCGGGACATCACCGAGGCCCGTCGCCTGGAATCCGTCCGGCGGGACTTCGTCGCGAACGCCTCCCACGAGCTGAAGACGCCCGCCGCCTCGATCCTCGCGGCCGCCGAGACGATCCGGCGGGCCGTCGCGGAGGATCCGGCGGCCGTCCCGCGCTTCGCCGAGCAGCTGGAGCGGGAGGCCGTGCGGCTCTCGCGCATCGTCTCGGACCTGCTGGACCTCTCGCGCCTGGAGACGGGCGGCGACGCCGAGCGCGGGCCCGTGGCCCTCGAGGAGGTCGTGGGCGAGGAGGTCGAGCGCTTCCGGGCGCTCGCCGAGGAGGCGGGGGTCGCGCTCGAGCTCCACGCGGAGCCGAGCCCTCGGGTCCTCGGCTCCGCGAAGGACCTCGGTCTCATGGTGCGCAACCTCGTGGACAACGCGATCCGCTACACGCGGCCGGGGGGGCGCGTGGAGGTCCGGGTCCGGGACGAGGGGGAGGAGGTCGTGCTCACGGTGGCCGACACGGGGATCGGCATCCCCGGCCGCGACCTCGATCGGATCTTCGAGCGCTTCTACCGGGTGGACCGCGCCCGTTCCCGGGAGACCGGCGGCACCGGGCTCGGGCTGTCCATCGTGCGCCACGTCGTCGAGAACCACGGCGGGACGGTGCGGGTGGAGAGCGAGCTCGGACGCGGCTCCACCTTCGAGGTGCGCCTGCCCGCCCTCGCCGAGGGTCCCGTAGGCTAGGCGCGTGACCCTCGTCCTGCTCATCCGGCACGGCGACACCCCCACCGCCGGGAAGATCCTCACCGGGTGGACGCGGGGGATCCACCTGTCCGAGCGCGGACGGGCGCAGGCCGAGGCGCTCGTCGGCCGCCTGGAGGGCCTCCCCCTCGAGGCGATCTACTCGAGCCCCCTCGAGCGTTGCCGCGAGACCGCCGCGCCCCTCGCGAAGGCCCGGCGCCTGCCCGTGCGCGTCCGCCGCGACCTCCTCGAGGTGAACTACGGCGAGTGGTCGGGTCGCTCCATCCGGCAGCTCGCTCGCACGAAGGCCTGGCGCGCGGTCCAGCGCACCCCCTCGGCCGTCCGCTTCCCCGGCGGGGAGAGCCTGCCCCAGGTGCAGGCTCGCGCCGTGGACGCCGTCCGGGACGTCGCCCGGGCCCACGAGGGCGGCGTCGTCGCGGTCGTGACCCACGCCGACGTCGTGCGCCTCGCCCTCGCCGGGCTCCTGGGGCTGCCCCTGGACCTCTACCAGCGCCTCGCGGTGGACCCCTGCTCGATCTCGGCGGTCGCCCTCGGCGACGCCGAGGTGCGGGTGCTCCGGATGAACGACACCGGCGAGCTCTCCGGGCTCATCCCGCCGAGAGGACGAGGCCGCCGAGGGGTGCGAGGATGAGCGCCATGGAGCTCGGCCCCGTCGAGCGGATCACCGCTGGGGCGGTGGGGGAGCCCGGAGAGCGCACGTTCTTCCTGCAGGTCCGCGCCCAGGAGCGGCTCCTCACGTTCGTGCTGGAGAAGGAGCAGGTGGAGCTCCTCGCCGCCTCGATCCTGGAGATCCTCGCCCGGGTGGGCAAGGAGACCGGCGCCGGGCCCGGGGAGGAGGAGCTCGAGCTCGAGCCCCCGCTCGAGCCGGAGTGGCGCATCGGCCGCCTCGCCATCGGCTACGCCGAGGACCGGGACCTCATGATGCTCGAGCTGGAGGAGCTCCGCGAGGAGGAGCTCGCGGAGGGCGCGGAGGGCGCCGAGGCCGGCGAGGAGCCCGCGGGGCCCGGGCCCGCCCGGGTCCGCCTGTGGGCCACGCGCGAGCAGATGCTCGCCCTGTCCCGCCACGGCGCGGCGGTGGCGGCCCGGGGCCGCCCGAGGTGCCCGCTCTGCGACAACCCCATCGACCCGGAGGGACACACGTGTCCGGCCACGAACGGCCACGGGCGGCCGAGCCGTCGATGATGCGCGTCGCGGGCGAGGCGGAGACGGCCGAGCGCCTGCGCGCCGGAAGGCTCGAGCCCCTCGGCCCCCTCCCCCGCTCCTCCAACGCCACCTTCCTCGCCCGGATCCACGGCGATGGCCCGCCGCTCCTCGTCGTCTACAAGCCGAGGGCGGGCGAGACCCCGCTGTGGGACTTCCCCGAGGGCACGCTCTGCCTGCGCGAGGTGGCCGCCTACGCCGTCGCCCGGTCCCTGGGCTGGCCCCGCGTGCCGCCGACGGTCCTGCGGGACGGCCCCTTCGGCGAGGGCTCGGTCCAGGCCTTCGTCCCCGCCGACCCCCGCCGTCACTACCTCACGATGCGCGGCGAGCGGCAGGACGAGTTCCGCCGGGTCGCCCTGTTCGACGTCGTCGTGAACAACGCCGACCGCAAGTCGGGGCACTGCCTCGTGGACGAGCAGGGCCGGTTGTTCGTCGTGGATCACGGGGTGTGCTTCCACGCCGAGCCGAAGCTCCGCACGGTGATCTGGGACTTCGTCGGCGAGCCCATCCCCGACGAGCTCCGCGCCGACCTGGAGCGCCTCGCGGAGGACGTGGCGACGGGGCCGCTCCACGCCGAGCTCCGGGCGCTCCTGTCCCCGGCCGAGCTCCGGGCGCTCGCGCGGCGGGTCGGGGACCTCCTCGCCGACGGGGTCTTCCCCGAGCCGGGACCCGGCCGACCCTACCCATGGCCGATCGTGTGAGCCACCGCATCTCACGCGCCGGCCGGCCGGAGCGTTCTCGGGGTGTGACGGACGAGCGGCCCCGGAGCGGAGCAGCCTCGGGCGGGGGGCGCCCCCCGCCGTTCGCGCGCTTCCTCGACCACCACCGCAGCGAGGTGTACCGGATGCTGCGTGCGCTCGTCGGGCCCCAGGACGCCGACGACTGCTTCCAGGAGACCTTCCTCGCGGCCCTCCGCGCGTACCCACGCCTGAGGGACGCGGAGGACCTGCGCGCGTGGATCCTCACGATCGCCACGCGCAAGGCCATCGATCACGCCCGAGCCGCGAGGCGTCGCCCGGCCCCGGTCCACAGGCTGCCCGAGCGCGGCCAGCACGACCCGGACCCTCGCGACCCCGAGCTGTGGCGGATGGTCGCCGCCCTGCCGCCCATGCAGCGCGCCGCGATCGTGCACCGGTACGTGCTCGACCTCCCGTACGCGGAGATCGCACGCGCGCTCGGTTGCTCCGAGGAGGCGGCCCGCGCGAGCGCGGCCGAGGGTCGCCGCCGGCTGCGCATGGTCCTGGACGAGGAGGGACGGCGATGAAGGACGAACTGCTCCAGCGCTTGCGGTCGGACTCCCGCTCCGCCGAGGTCGAGACGGCCGCGGCGCGTGCGGCGAGGGAGCTCCCCCGCGCGGCACGGGCTCGTGGGCTCGTCGACGTCGCGCTCGGGGGGGTGGACTCGCCCGTCGGCCGGATCGCGGTCTTCGTGACCCGCGGCGGCCTCGTGCGCGTCGCCTACCCGGACGAGCGGCTCGACCACGTGCTCGAGGAGGTCGCCGAGGTCGTCTCCCCCCGCATCCTGGAGGATCCCCGGGGGACGGACCGGGTCCGCCGACAGCTCGACGCGTACTTCGAGGGGCGCCTGCGCCGCTTCGACGTGCCAGTGGACTGGACGCTCGCGCCCCCCGGCTTCGCCCGACGCGTCCTCGAGGCGACGGCCAGGATCCCCTTCGGGGCGGTCTCCACCTACGGAGCCGTGGCGGCCCGGGCGGGGAACCCCCGGGCGGCGAGGGCGGCCGGCAACGCCCTGCGCGAGAACCCGGTGCCGATCGTCGTCCCCTGCCACCGCGTCGTGCCGGCGAGCGGGGGGATCGGCGGCTACGGGGGGCAGGAGTGGCGCAAGGCGTGGCTCCTCGAGCTCGAGGGGGCCCTCGAGCTCCTCCCACCCCGGGCGCGAGCCCCCCGCCCCGGGTGACGTTCGCTCGTCCTGCGGGGAAGATGGCTCGTCATGAGGGATCGTCCCGACCCGCAGGCACGTGGACGCCGCGCGGCGCCGCGAGCGCTGCTCGGTCGGCTCGCCCGGTCCGCGGTCCTCGCCCTCGCGCTCCTCGCCGCGGCCTGCGGCGGCGCCGGGTCCGGCCCGGCCTCGGACGGCGCCCCCACCCAGGGCCCGACCGGCATCGTCGCGATCGTGGCGAGCACGGACCTCTACGCGGGGGCCCCGCAGCGGGTCTCGGTCGGCCTCGTCGCGAACGACAACCGCCTCGTGAGCTACGGGACCGCCAGCTTCTCCTTCGAGTACCTGGGGCCGATCGGCCAGCCCGGCGAGCCCCAGCCGGGGCCGAGCGCGACCGCGGTCTTCGTGCCCACCTACGGCGCCGAGGGGCCGGGCGGGGATCGACCTCGGATCACGGACCCCTCGGAGGCGCGGGGCGTCTACGAGGCGAGCGGCGTCACCTTCGACCGGGCCGGCATCTGGCAGGTCCGGGTCGCCGTGGACGTCGAGGGCGAGGGGCCGACGAGCGCCGTCGCCGCCTTCCCGGTGGCCGAGGAATCCGCCCTGCCGGCCCCCGGGGAGCCCGCCCCCCGCACCGAGAACCTCACCCTGGCCTCGCGGGGGGTGCCGGAGGCCGCCATCGACTCCCGGGCGGTCACCGAGGGTGAGATCCCCGACCCCGAGCTCCACCGAGCCACGATCGCGGAGGCGATCCGCGAGGGCCGCCCCGCGCTCGTCGTGTTCTCCACCCCCGTGTACTGCACGAGCCGGTTCTGCGGGCCCGTCACGGACATGGTCCAGGACCTCGCCGATCGCTACGCGGACCGGGCCGTGTTGATCCACGTCGAGGTGTGGAAGGACTTCGAGGCGCAGGAGCTGAACGAGGCCGCCGTGCGCTGGCTCCGGATGCCCGACGGGAACCTCACCGAGCCGTGGCTGTTCCTCATCGGACCGGACGGGACGATCCTGGACCGCTGGAGCGGCCTGTGGTCGGAGGAGGAGGTGGCGGCCGCCCTCGAGGCGCTCCCCCGCGACTGAGCGCCGGGCGCTGACCCCCCGTCCTGGACGGGGTACCGTTCCAGCAGGCATGCACACCCACGACGAGGCGGGGCACCCGGCGCTCGAGGGGAGCCGGAGCGGGATCCGGGCCGTGCAGGTCTCCCTCCTCGGCCTGGGCCTCACCGCCCTCGCGCAGCTCGCCGTGGCCCTGCTGAGCGGCTCCGTCGCGCTCCTCGCGGACACCGTGCACAACGCCGCCGACGCCCTCACGGCCGTGCCGCTGTGGATCGCCTTCGTCCTCGGCCGTCGTCCGCCGAGCCGGCGGTACCCCTACGGGCTCCTGCGGGCCGAGGACCTGGCGGGGGTCCTCATCGTCCTCGCCATCGGGGCCTCGGGCGCGGTCGCGCTGCTCGAGTCGGTCCGGCGGCTCCTCGACCCTCGCCCGGTCGAGAACCTGCCCTGGGTCGCCGCCGCGGGCGCCGTCGGCTTCCTCGGCAACGAGGCCGTGGCCTGGTACCGGATCCGGGTGGGCCGCCGGATCGGCTCGGCGGCGCTCGTGGCCGACGGTCTCCACGCCCGGGCCGACGGCCTCACCTCCCTCGGCGTGCTCGCGGGCGCGGCGGGGACCGCCCTCGGCCTCGAGCGCGCCGACCCGCTCGCGGGGCTCGCCATCGCCCTGGCCATCGCCGTCGTGCTCGTCCAGGCGGCCCGCGGGGTGGTGCGCCGGCTCCTGGACGGGACGGACGAGGCCATCGTGGCCCTCATCGAGGAGACCGCGGCCGCCGTCCCCGGCGTCGAACACGTGTCCTCCACGAGGGCGCGCTGGACGGGCCACCTCCTCAACGCCGAGCTCGAGATCCAGGTGGACCCGCGCCTCACCGTCGAGGCCGGTCACCGGATCGCGGAGGAGGTCGAGCACGCGCTGCTCCACCGCCTCCCACGCCTGCGGGGCGCGACCATCCACGTGGATCCCCACGACCACGGGCCGCCCTCGGGGCCCCTCGTCCACCACCGGGGGAGATGAGCGGGCCGCTCCCTCGAGGAGCCCGTAGGATGGCTGGGATGGACGTGCCCGAGCCCCCCTCGCTCCCGCCGCCCCCACCCGCACCGCCCGTCGAGCGCTGCTACCGGCACCCGGCGGAGCCCACGCGCGTGCGGTGCGCGCGCTGCGGCCGGCCCATCTGCCCCGCGTGCATGATCCCTGCCCCCGTCGGCCACCAGTGCCCCACCTGCGTCGAGGAGGCCCGTCGGACCTTCGCCGCGGGCCTGGGGCGGCGCATCCGCGTCCGTGGCCCCTCGGCCACGCGGGTCCTGCTTGCCGCGATCGTGGCCGTCTTCGTGCTCGAGCTCGCCGTCGGCGGCCCGAGGGCCCTCGGCGACGGCGAGCGGGCGCTGCTGCGTCTCGGTGCGCTGCAACCCTTCCTCATCGCCGACGGGCAGTTCTGGCGGCTCCTCGCGGCGATGTTCCTCCACGCCGGGGTGTTCCACATCTTGTTCAACGGCTGGGCCCTGTGGGTCTTCGGCACGATGGTCGAGCGGGACTACGGGACCCCGCGGTTCCTCGCGATCTTCCTCCTCACGGGCCTGCTCGCGAGCGCGACCACGTACGCCTTCGGCTCGCCGGCCGTGGTCGGGGTCGGGGCCTCGGGGGCGATCTTCGGCATCTTCGGGGCCTTCGTCGCCTACAACTACCGGCGCCGGCACCTCGCGATCGCCTCGGCGAACCTGCGGTGGGCCACCACCCTGCTGCTGCTGAACCTCCTGCTCGCCTTCTCGATCCCCGGCATCGACTGGCGCGCCCACGTCGGCGGGTTCTGCTCGGGGACCGTCGCGGGCGCCCTCGCCGAGGGCTGGGGCACGCGCAGGCAGCGGACGGCGATCGCGGTGGCCGGGCTCGTGGGGCTCGCCGCGGTCGCGGTGGCCCTCGTCGCGTGGCGCACCGCCGAGCTGCGCTCCCTGCCGGACTTCGAGCAGGCGGTGCGGTTCTTCCGCTCCCTCGCGAGCTGACCCGCGATCAGCGGCGCCCGAGCGCGTAGATCCCGCCGTCCCGCGAGCCCACGTAGATGCGCCCCCGCCAGACCGAGGGCGTCGCCTCGATGCAGCCGCCCACGTGCACCGACCAGAGCTCCCGGGGCTCCCGGTGGAGGTCGCCCGAGAGGTCGAACGCATGGAGCGTTCCGCTGCAATCGCCTTGGAGGAGGACGCCGTCCACCGGGACCGGCGAGGACCAGGTCGGCGCGACGAGGCGCACCCGCCAGGCCTCCTCGCCCGTCTCGCGATCGATGGCGATGAGGTCGCCGGCGTTCGTCGCCACGTAGAGCATGCCCTCGTACAGCGCGGGCGTCGCCCAGACGCCGCCGAGCCCGTCGGGCCCCCGCTCGGTCACCGGGAAGCTCCACACGAGCGGATCCCGCGGACGGCTCGGATCGAGCTTCATGACCTGGCCGACCTCCGCGGAGCGGGCGTTGTACCGCTGGAGCTCGCTCGCCACGTACAGGAAGCCCTCCTCGTCGATCACGACCGTGGCGTCGGTATCGTCCCCGGTCCAGAACCGGAACACGCGCTCGGCCCGATCGCCGCGGCCCGCGAGGATCCGCGAGACGTCCCAGCCCTGGACCAGCCCCCCGGAGTTGGCGAAGTAGGCCACGCCGTCCCGGAACGCCACCGAGCCCTCGATCGAGACGTCGGTATCCGGCAACGCCGCCATGAGCGCGTCGTCGAACCCCGGCGCGGTGAACACCACCTCGGGGTCCACCGTGACGAGCCCGTCCCGGTCGTAGCCGCGATGCAGCCGGATCACGTAGAACCAGGAGTTCTCGCCGCCCTCGAGCAGGTGATCCCCGATCACGAGGGGCGCGCCGTCCCAGTCGCTGTTCCACACGGGGTCGGGGACGCTCGTGAGCGAGTCCAGCTCCCACAGCACCGTGGGCTCCGGCCGGTCCAGCGCGATCACCCGCAGACGGTTGTCGCGCGAGCCGGCGTAGTACAGCGGGTAGCCGTCCGGGTCGCTCGTCGCCGAGCCCTTCGCGAGGTCGCCGGTCACGAGGCTCGGCCGCACCGGCTCGCCCGTCTCCGCGTCGAGGAAGTGGTACCCGCCGTCGTAGGCGTTGATCCGGATCTCCACGCGGCCGTCCTCGCCAACGATGACGTGGGGCTGCCCCGTCCATCCGACCCCGCACCACACCTTCGTCTCGCCGCCGGCGGTCGAGGAGCGGCACAGGCCACCCGTGGGCGGGTACCGCCAGAGGACCCGCGGCTCGCGCCGCGGGATCGGTCCCTCCCCGTAGTAGGTGCGCTCGGCGTTCCCCCGGAACGTCGTGATGCCCTCGAAGGCCGTGTTGATCGGGGCGGGCGAGGGCTCCGGGCCCGGGGGCTC
>FWWL01002739.1_pt1 | contig 34916 bp, 26 predicted proteins | sample 2228331 | NCBI WGS metagenome assembly FWWL01 (sample SAMEA103939775, study PRJEB20133) | metagenome
CTGTCCGGCTTCCTGACGGTCGAGAGATTACACCCCAGCTCGACCTGCGGGAAAAGCTTGACCTGTTCTGCGGAGTTCGGCCCATCTATTTGTACCACGCTTGTGACACGCCGTTGAAGGGTTACGGGGCAGGTGAAATCGATTTCGTGATTGTGCGGGAGAACACAGAGGGCCTCTTTTCGACCCGCACGGCCAATAACTGCAACGGTGAGGTCGTTTCGGACACCCTGCGGATCACCAAAAGAGGGGCGTACCGATTGTTTCGTGCGGCTTTTCAACTGGCTCAAACGCGACGGCGTCACCTCACCCTGGTAGATAAGGCGAATGTCTTGCCGTCCATGGCGTTCTTCCGCCGATTGTTCCTGGAGGTGGCCAGCGAGTACCCGGATGTCTCGATCGATTGTTGCTACGTCGATGCAATGGCGCTGTACCTCTTGAAGTCACCGCAACGTTTCGACGTCATTGTCACAGAGAATATGTTCGGTGATATCCTTTCTGATCTCGCGGCGGGGCTTGTCGGCGGCATGGGTATGGCGCCGTCGGCCGACATTGGGGAGCGCTCGGCGGTCTTTCAGCCGGCGCACGGTTCGGCACCTGATATTGCGGGACGTGGCATTGCCAACCCGGTGGCTGCGATCCTCTCCACGGCCATGATGCTGGAATGGATCACAGACCCTTCACTGCTTCGCGGCGCAAAATGGATCCGCGAGGCGGTGCAGCGGACGCTTCAGCAGCCGGAGCTGAGGACTCCGGACTTGGGAGGAAAACTACGAACGAGCGAGATGGGGGATTTGATCATCAAAGAAATCGAGCAATTATGGTGCGTGTCCTCGACTTAAGCCTGACCATTAGCGACGGGATGCCGGGAGTCGAGGTAAAGCCGCGGCATCGACGCCCCGGGGATGCCTGGAATTCGTCCGTGCTCAGTTTGTATTCCCATTGTGGGACTCACATGGATGCGCCGGCCCATCTCGATTCTTCCGATAGCGGGATTGACTCGATCCCTCTCGAGCGATGTTATGGTCCCGCCTGGGTGGTCCGAATCCCCAACCCGGCACCGCGGAGCCTTATCGGTGTGGAGCACCTGGGGAGCGTTGCAGAAGAACTCCAACCTGGGGATGGCATTTTGATTGCCACAGGCTGGAGTTCCCGTTGGGGAACGCCCGAGTATCGGGAGGCGCTACCGCGAGTCAGTCGGGAGTTAGCCGTGTGGTGCGTCAGTCACAAAGTGCGAGTCCTGGGAGTTGAACCACCATCCGTGGCCGATGTGAACAATCGGGAAGAAGTCGAGGAGATTCACGGAATTCTCCTAAAAGGCGGCGTGATCATTGTGGAGGGTTTGATCAACCTGGAAGCAATCCGCAAGCCACGTGTGATTTTCGCTGCCTTTCCGCTGAAGGTCCGAGGGGGCGATGGTTCGCCTGTTCGGGCAGTGGCCTTTGAAGAATGAAAGCGATGGAGCAAGGTGTCGGCCCATGGACAATCCGTTGCGTCGATCACGGATTCGGATTTGGGTGATCACAATCCTCTTCTTTTGTAGTCTCAACACCTACCTTGATCGTGCTTGCATTGCCTCTGCGGTTGACGCAATTCGTCATGATCTTCACTTGTCGGCCCAGGCAATGGGGCTTGTTTTGGGCATCTTCGCCTTGGGCTACGCTTTGTTTCAGGTGCCCGCAGGATGGTTTGCCGATAGGTACGGGGCAAAGAAGACTCTCGCCTTTGTCGTCACGGCTTGGAGTGCTCTCACGGCCTTGACAGGTCTCACGTGGAAGTTCTGGCAGCTCCTTGTGGTGAGATTTCTTTTCGGGGCGAGCGAAGCGGGGGCCTTTCCCGGGATTGCCCAGGCTTACTATCGTTGGCTGCCACCCGGCGAGCGCGGATTGGCCCACGGAATCACATTCTCGGGTAGTCGCTTGGGAGCGGCTATCTCGCTGTTTCTGATGCCATGGTTGATCTTCCATTTGGGTTGGCGGGGCATGTTCATTGTGAACGGTCTTGTGGGGTTACTTTGGGTGGCATGGTGGCTTTGGACATATCGTGATGACCCGGCGACCCACCCCAGGGTCAGTGAGGCAGAACTCCAACACATTCGAAAAGATGGGGGCAAAACAAGCCACGACACGAGGGCGGTCCCGCTGGCCGTGTTGATGACATCAAGTAACATGTTTCTGGCCATGGTCCAATATTTTGCAAGCAATGTGACGTTTTTTGTGACGCTGACCTGGCTACCAACTTACCTCAAGCAGCAGTGGTCCGATGACCCCTCTGCGGTCTATTGGTCGGCAGTTCCCTTGTTGTGTGCCACCGCAGCCAATTGGGTGGCAGGTGGTATGGTGACCCGGCTACACTCCCTCGGTTACCCCGTGGCGTCACGTCGAATTACGGCAATTATAGGCTTCGGGCTTGGCACAGTGGGATTATTGTTTGCCGCCCAGACGGAGAGTTTGTTCTGGTTTGTGGTTGCGTTCAGCATAACGACTTTTGGTGTGGACATGACGCTCAGCCCCAGTTGGGCCTTTTGCAACGACTTGGGGGGAAAGCACTCGGGTACGGTTTCCGCCGCTATGAACATGGTAGGTAATATCGGTGCCGCGTTTGGGGCCATCATTTTTCCCGTGCTTCAAGATGCTACCACGGGCCGAGCGGGGACCTTCTTCTTCATGGCAGCAAGCCTCAATCTGATCGCCATCGTTTGCTGGTCGTTCATGAACCCGACCCGCCGTTTGACCACGGGGGTTTCCACGCGGCGGCTCTGGGGACGGTTCATTATTTTGATGGCAATTTTGGTGATCCTAGCCGCTGGCCTGATCGGTTTCCAGATCTACATGACAACGCGAAAGTAGAGTCAGATGTATGCCGAAAAGTGCCGACCCTAACGGCATACCTCGAGCCCATCAATCATCGAAATCGGTGCCATGAGGCAACTTTCGGAGGAGGAAATGACCATGAACGCCCAACACCAATGCCTGAAGGGTGTTTGTGTAGGAGCCGGCTACTTTAGCCATTACCACTACGACGCTTGGCGGCGAATTCCCGAAGTGGAGATCACGGCCTTTGTTAGTCGTGATCCTGATCGCATTCGGACAATCCAAGAACGCTTTGGGATTGCCCGGGTTTATTCGGATTACCGAGAGATGTTCGACCGGGAGAAGACGGACTTTGTCGATATCATTACGCCGCCTCAAACTCATTTGGAAATATGCCGAGAGGCAGCTGCACGCAAGATTCATATTATCTGCCAGAAACCACTGGCACCAACGTTCGAAGAAGCCAAAACGCTTGTGCGTGAGGTGAGTCAGACCAGTGTGCGCTTCATGGTTCATGAAAACTTTCGCTTTCAGCCGTGGTATCGGCAGATCAAGAAAATTTTGGATGCCGGGACGTTGGGACGTGTCTTTTCGCTCTATATTCAAACACGCATGGGCGATGGCTGGGGCGAAAATGCCTACCTTGATCGGCAGCCGTATTTCCGGCATTATCCGCGACTGCTGATCTACGAGACCGGCGTCCATTTTATTGATACGTTTCGGTATCTGCTGGGGGAGATCCGTCGGGTGATGGCCTGGCTGCGTCGCTTGAATCCCGTCATTGCTGGAGAAGATTGTGGCCTGATGGTGTGCGAGTTCCATTCCGGCGCAATCGGCGTTTGGGATGCAAATCGTTATAATGAGCCCAACTACGAGAACCCGCGTTACACCTTTGGACAAACGTTGCTGGAAGGCGAACGTGGGTCGATTCGGGTCTATCCCGACGGACGTTTGACTGTCCAACAATTAGGGGAACCCGAACAGACGGTCCCCTACGAACCATCACGCCACGGTTTTGCAGGTGATTGTTGCTATGCTGCGCAGCGGCATTTTATCGATGGACTGCTGACAGACCAGCCATTCGAAACAAATGGCTGGGACTACTTGAAGACACTCACGGTTCAGGAGGCTGTATATCAGTCAGCGACTACCGGGGTCCCGGTTGAGGTGGTCTTCAGTCACGAAGGAGAGAATGTATGAGCTTGCTTCACCGCTTAGACCATATCGCCATCCTTGTTGCCGATACCGAGCGAGCCCTTGATGTGTTTCATCGCAAGCTTGGGCTGCCGCTCGTTTTCAGCGAAGTTTTGGAAGATCAAGGCGTGCGGTTGACGCATCTCGACATGGGAGGGACGCAACTTCAGCTTGTCCAGCCGCTACGGGACGATATCCCCTTGGCCAACGTTTTGGCCGAAAAAGGCGAAGGTCTCCACCACTTTTGCTTTTACGTGGAAAACTTGACCGAAACGGTGAACAGTTTAGGCCAAAACGGTATCGGTTGCCGCGACGCCGCACCACGAAGTGCTCCGGCGGGCAAAAGGGCCGTATTTCTTAAGCCGGAAGATACCTATGGCGTCCTAATCGAATTGACCAGTCATCCGGAACGATAAACTGAGAACTTGTCGGTCATGATGGACAGCACAGGCATATTTTCGGTCTTCCAAAAGGAACGTCTCTTGAAGGCCTTGCCACCCGTGTGGCCAGAATCCTCTATGGCTCGAATAAGGGAGCATCTGCGTTCCCGCAGAAGCAAGGCCGTGGTCTTAGACGATGATCCCACAGGGACGCAAACGGTTTACGATATACCCGTCATCACAGAGTGGTCGGTCGATAGTTTGCGTCGAGAGATTCAGACACCGGGCCCCGGATTCTACATTCTCACAAATTCTCGAAGCATGACTCCGGTGGAGACGGAACAACTCCACCAGGAGCTCGGGAGGAACCTCTTGGAGGCCGTCCAATCCTATCCCGGCCACGAGAAAGTTCCCGATTTGTGTGTGATTAGCCGTAGCGATTCCACCTTACGCGGTCACTTTCCGCTTGAGATTAATGTTCTAACCGAGGCGTTGGGCACGCCCGATATTGTGTTTGTGGTGCCTTTTTTTGCCGAGGGAAACCGCCTGACGATTGACAACATCCATTACCTTGGGCAGGGTGAATACCTTGTGCCGGTAGGTGCCACTCCTTTTGCACAAGATCCCGTGTTTGGGTACAAGTCCTGGAACCTCCGGGAGTGGATTGTGGAGAAGAGTCAAGGGACTATTGCTGGAGAAAGAATTGCCAGCATCTCGCTCGATGATATTCGGCGGGGTGGCCCCGATCGAGTGCTGGAGATCATTCGTACACTACCACGAGGGACCTTTTGTATCGTCAATGCCGCGGATGGTCGGGACTTGGAGGTCTTTACACTGGCGGTACTGCAGGCCGAGGTGGAGGGGAAACGATTCCTGTTCCGGTCGGCTGCGTCGTTCGTGGCCGTGCGACTCGGTCTTCAGCCCGTGCCTCCCTTGCCACCGGAGGAACTTGTTGATGCCGTCACAGAGGCAGGTGGATTGGTGATCTGCGGGTCGTATGTGCCCATGAGCAGTCAACAGTTGGAGGCCCTCTTGGCGCAGGGCTCAGTGCACCCAATCGAGTTTGATGTCATGGAGTTTGTCGAGACTCAGTCGGCCGATGAATACGTAGCCAAGGTTATTCAGGAGGTTCGGAGCCGCCTTGTTGCCGGCCGTCACGTGGTTGTTTATACCAGCCGACAGTACGTGGGCGAACCGGACACGCAGCAAAGCCTCGTAACAGGGCGAAAGATTGCCGGGGCGCTCGCGCAAATCGTCCGCAATCTGGGAATCCGGCCCCGATTCCTTGTGGCCAAGGGCGGGATCACCTCCAGCGACGTGGCAACAAAAGGCTTGGGTGTCACCCGGGCAATCGTCCGCGGTCAGGCCCTGCCCGGTGTCCCCGTTTGGGAATTGGATGAAAACTCTCTCTACCCGGGGCTGAGATACATTGTCTTCCCCGGTAATGTCGGTGGGCCGGATGCCCTGGCACGTTTGGTGGAACGTCTCATTACAGTAAAAAAAGACCGCAATACTTAATGCCATTCATGTCTTATTAACGGTGTCCGGGATCATTGTCACCCATGCGCTGGTCTTGTCGGGCGTTGCGAAACTCGGCTTAGAATTCGATTTGAGGTGCGACTGGTGCTCAACGATTTCGTGGGCGCTTGTCCTAAGGCATCCGCTTTACATACACGGCGACTTCATTGCTGAAACTGGCCGGCTTATGCCATGAGGCCGGACCATCTTTGGCTTGCTGGAATATCTCTTTTTGAGACTTCCCGTCGATTGTGTCGAACCACAGGATTTCGTACCGCCCTTGAGGCAAGTCTTTCAATCCCAGCGCCTTTTTGCAATCATACGAATAAACGATGTACGAGACGCCGGGGTTTGCCAATGCCCATTTGGCATCGTCCGTTACCATATCGTCGGCGGACTTCATCCGGAACCAATCGGTTTGCTGCATAAAGGTCACGACCTTCCCGGCATCGACGATACGGTCCCGCCGGTCCGCCCGCGCTACATTGAGTTGGGCCTCCAATGCGTGCATTCCGGCCAGGGCACATGCCCAGTTGTGAATACGCGCCGTCCGCCGATCAATCTGGTGATACTCCGTTTCGTTCCTCATCAGGATGAAAACATCCCTGTCCTTCTGCGCATACTCGAGATAAGCTCGGTGCTGGGCCTCGAAATCTTTCCCGTGTGGAGGAATATGCAGCCATGTCACGATATCAATGACCGGATTGTCACGGTAATCCAAGCTGGTGACGCCATCCGGATGCATATCCTTTTCGGCCGTTTCCGGCGTGACAAGGCTTTGCACAATGGGGTGGTGGTACTCGTCCAACTGCCGGATGAACTCCGCCATCTTGCGGAAGTGAACGACTCGAGATCGCGGTAGTTTGTTGGAGCTTTCCTCCAATCCCCAGATGACGTTCTTTAAATGCTTAAAGCGGTTTACGATACCTTCGATAAATCGCTTTTCATCAGGATGGAGATTGCCTTGCGCATCGAGCGTCCAGCCCATCAGCTCAACGTCCGTTGCGTCGTTGTAGAACTCGAGGTGAACAATGATGTTCCGTTTTTCCAGCTCCCTGAGCCAGAATTCCCACTGGTCCAATACCTTTTCATTCAAAGGCTTGGACGGGTCATGGTCGATAAATGGGCAGTGCGTGTCATCACCTTCACCTTTGATGTTACATCGTCGCATGCGAAACATTTGAAAATGGATCGCGTTGACGCCGGTTTGCCCCAAGAACTCGATCATCTCCATTTGCGGACCGTCTCTTGTGCCGTCAGGCAGCAGTTTGCCGAGGAATAGGAATTCCTCCGGGTTATCGGGTCCGCAGAGAAAGAGCGCAGGTCCCCCGTTGATCTTGAGATAACCGGGACGCCCACCGGCCACGATGACCTGGCCCGGGAGTGCGTTGGGGTTATCCAACTGGCTGGCCCCAGCAACCTGCGCGACTGTCGGCGTCGATGTAACGGATAGTGCGGTTCGTCCATTGAGCTGGAGATAGTCAAGCCGCCCGGCTTCCGCATGATCGGACTGCACATCCACGCGGATTTCATCGCCGTGGCGAATGGTCACGCCGTGGATGGTGTGGCTAATCCAACCACGGGCTTCACCGGGTGTTTGCCATGTTCCTTGAAGCAAATCGTTAACATACAGAGCCAGCTTGGCACGCACATTATTGGCGTCCAAGCACCTGACTTCCACGTCGTAACTTGCGGCATCCTGTGTAAAAGGCTCGTGAAAACGTGTGCGAATCGATCCATCGGTTCCCCCTGTCAACCGCGTGTTGAGTGCGTGAGAGGCCTTCTTGTCGTTGCGATCTTCAAGCGCGCAGCCCTCCAAATAGCGGAAGTTTTCCGCCTCAATTCGCACCTGTTGCCGAACAATCGTAGGTGCCGGCCGCTGGTGTTCATCGAGAAGTCGTCTCAGCTTTTCCGGATTGCATTCCTCGTCGCCGGTCACCAGGAACCACGTCATGCCGGCATCGGAGGGGTCGGGCCGAGTGGAGACCAGCATTCGTTCCCAGAGCCACCGGACGCGGGGATCGCCGGAGTCCCTCATCCAAAAGTAAGGTCCAAATTCCTCAGGGGTCGAAGGTTGGCCATATCGACCAAAGCTCAAGAGGCGATTCTGATCGCGGATTTGAACCCAGTGCACATCCTGCTCGATTACATCACGCTTGGTACGTGTGAACCTGAAACGTGAGGCAAACCCGTCGTTCCACCGACTGTGGGAAATACAGTACACGAACCGTCGTTTGTCCGGGTCCGACTTCTGAATCCCCAAGAAGGGCACATCCACAGGCCCCGCGATGATGAGGTACAACGGGTCCTCAGCCGTGGAATCGTTAACCGCCTTGGCGATGCTGGCAATGGCAGCGTCGAGTTCTTTTTGGCAATCGAAAAATATCCGTTTATCGAAGCCGTATCGTTCGGCGGTGCCGAGCACACTTTCTGCGTGAATCTTTTCCCACTCGGGATTGGTGGCCGATAGGATCGAGTTGTAGTCAAAATGCACCAGTCGCTCCTTGAGCCCCATTTCCGCGAGAATGGCCAACGTGATGGGTGAGGCGACCCAGTCGTCGGGGTCGTTGAAATTACCATCACAACTGTAGGCGATCCGACCGCGGAACTGTCCTTCAATAAAGGGCCCGGCGGCCGCGAGAGCCACACAAGTGGTGGCTATCCCGTGCAAAAGAGCCACCGCCAGCACACAGGAAACAAGGCAAGTCCTATTCATGGGTTCCTCCTCCGATAACACTAGGGGTTCGGCAAATTCTTTGGTCCGATAATCGCAGCACCCAGGCGATACCAAGCCTCCATTTGCGGATTGAAATTGGCGGTACGGTTGGGGTGATACCGGTTCCGCGTACCAACGCGTCGTGTGGCCACGATAAGCTGTGGTCCGGTGCCGGCGCTGACCACAAGGTTGGCCGAGAACGGCGAATAGACCTCCACGGGCCCGGTGTCCGGACGAGGCAGACCACGAACTTCGGCCCGCCTTTCCTCGGCGTCCCGCAAGTCGTCCCAAATGGCACTGTCCACCACGTTGGCTGTGGCCGTGAAAGTCTGAAACGATGCCAAATGACACCAGACCTGAAGCCGACGGAGTGACGCATCTTTGTCCGTGGCCGGATCATAGTCAAGATGGATATGAATCTGTGCACCGGCCACGGCGGCCAGTTCGGACAACTCAACCCACAGAGCGTCACGTCCAATCGTGACCACCGCGGGCACGCCCTTGACGTAAAACCACATGGCCGACGGATTGTCACCCGGTTGAAACGGACCGGTGGCGGCCAATTGATCGTAACGGGTAAGGATCGACCCATCTAGCCCGATGACAAACGCAGAATTGCGCCGTTTGCCGTGGTGCTCAGTCTCCATGCCAACGACTACGGCGATCCGATGTTGGCGAGCAGCCAGTTTGAGCCGCGCCAGGTTATCCTCCGTGGTTGCACGCTCGGGAAAGACCACGATATCGGCGCCTTTCAGACGGGCCTGGGCGATCATCGGCTCTAAATCAGAATAATCACCGGTCACCTGCGCCACAGCTAGGGTGACATCTGTGACCGCAGATTCCAGCGGCACAAGCGGTGGGGCCTCCAACACCTCACCCTGGTGCAGTTTTATCCCTGCTTCCCAAAAAGGTGCGAGCACAGGATGACTGGCGCGGGCTCGCGACTCCGCGCGGGTCGCTTGGTGGGGCTCTATGTCGGCCACGACAATTGTTTCCGCGTCATCGTGAGCCGCCGCGACAATGCGACCATCAGGGGCAATAATGGCGCTGTGTCCGTGCTTGAACTCGCGGAAACTAGCGGGATTCTCTGACATAGCCGGCACTTTGTTGCCCGTATTGGCAAAGACAACCCACACATTGTTTCTCATCGCCCGGGGAACATACCAATACCACCCGAAAGGCGCCACCCATTCAGTGGCAAAATTGTTCGACAATTCAAAACTGATCTGGGCACCCTGCTGGATGGGAATCTCCTCCACACCGCGGAGCCAACGGTCGGCACATATGATTGCACTACATGGGATCCCATCGATGAAAAACACGCCTGGCATTTTAGCGTGGTGATTGTCATAAAGCTTTTCGTAGCGGAACACATCACGTCCGTCTGGACCGACCACGAGCATCCAGTTAGCTTCCTTTTTTAGGTCGGGTAAATATGTGTGTCCGCCAAACACAACATAGACGTTGCGCTGCCGGGCAGCTTGTCTGATAACGTCGATGGCCTCTGCCACGAGAGCCTGATCCTGACTTTTCTGACTGCGCAAGGCCCCTTCGGGAAAAACAACCACGCGAACACCGCAGCTCGCCGCCTGATTGATGCCGAGGACGATGCGATCACGATTCGTTTCAAGGCTTTCAGCCACCGCCATTTGGACGATGCCCACCCTCAATAGCGGGCAAACATCGCTTGCAGACTCTCCGATCGAGGTGGCGGCACAGCACGCAACCTGGATTGCCAGACCGATTTCCAGCAACCTCAAGTATGCCGGCTTCATGATAATGGTGCGTAACCGCGAGGGACCTGTGCCGCTAATTTGTTTTGCAAGGTATTCTACGATTGGCTGTGGCGAATCCATAGCACTTCTTTTTAGCAAGAGGACGGCAGACGTGTGGTTGCGTGGGAGACCCGGGAAACCTCACCCAGGGAAGGTGTCAGGTCGATCTTGGGGCGAAAGCCGAACCGCTTGCGTTGGCTATTTTAGTCCGGGGTTCAGCGACCTTCAATCTGGCATAGGATGTCCGCCTTCCGTGTTATCTAACCCAACCCGTTGAACGTGTGACCTTGTGGGTTTTGCTCAGTGGGTGGGTCCGTTGCTGATTTCCCGCGCAGACTTGTTTCGGTGAATAACCTCGGCCTGGAGTTTACGCAGTTTTTTGCGGTTTGACATGGCCGGGACAGGGGCGGCCGCTCCAAGATGGGTAATGCCACAACATCAAAACTGGAGGGACGCCCGCCGTCGCGTCCGCCGACGTGCCGATTGATGATCGATTGTGATTCACGGCCACGACGGCGCGTGGCCCTCCAAGGCTGATTTCCCGCTCAGACTTGTTTCAGTGAATAACCTCAGCCTATTGACAACGGGCAGCGGGCGACGTAACTTGGGCAGCGGAAACATGGTTGTGAGGTTGCGGGGGGACTTCGACTGCCGTGTTGTTGGCCTGTGCTGCGGGGGCTTCACGTCGCGGTTCGCCCGCTGGTTTGCTAGGCTAAAAGCCAATCGGGAGCGATTTGGGAGGGTGTGACATGGTGGAAAAACGCAGTGCAACACACCGGATTAACCGCCGGGAGTTTGTCGCCGGGACTTCGGCCACCTTAGCGATGGGGGTACTGGGATCGGCAGCGCAGGGCCAAACGGGACGTTCCTCGGCGATCAAGTTGGCCATTGAGGGTGGCGAGAAAACCGTCACGCGTTCACCTGGTTCGGGCATGCGTTGGGGTGATCGGGAACTCAAGCAATTGCAGGAGATGCTCCAGCAGAGTTCCTTATTCTATTGGAACGGGCCTCAGACGGCCCTCCTCAAGAAGCGGTTCCAAGAGGTTTGTCCGCTGAAGTATGTTCAGACCTGTTCTTCGGGGACGGCGGCCATCCACATTGCCGTAGCCTCGGCGGGCATTGGCCTTGGTGATGAAGTGATCACCTCTCCCATCACCGACATCGGGACCGTGATCGGGATTATCTATCAGCAGGCCGTTCCGGTTTTCGCCGATCTTGGGCCAGGGACGTACAATCTTGATCCGGCGGACGTCGAGCGGCGAATCACGCCTCGCACAAAGGCGATCATCGCGGTTCACTTAACCGGCAACCCTTGTGATATGGATCGCCTTAAGGACATCGCCAAGCGACATAATCTGGTTCTGATCGAGGACTGCTGCCAAGCGTGGGGGGCGAAATACCGCGGCCGACCGATCGGAACCATCGGCGATTTTGCATGCTTCTCGCTGCAGGACAGTAAACATGTGACGTGCGGGGATGGTGGAATTGTCGCCACAAGCGATGAGCGATTCGGACCCAACATCCAGCGGTTTGGTGATAAGGGATATGATCGAACGCGTGGCCTGGGGCTGGAGGTATTTGCAACAAATTATCGCATGAGTGAGCCCCAGGCCGCCGTGGCAGCCGCCCAATTAACGCGATTGGAGGAAGTCGCATCGCGGCGTTATCAATTGGGCACTCTCTTAGGCGACTTGCTCGCCGATGTGCCGGGAATCATCCCCCACGAAGTCCATCCGGATGATCGGCCCGTGTATTGGTTTTACATGTTCCGCATCAAACCAGAAGCCCTTCGCTGCAATCGATCTCAGTTTACGCGGGCATTGCAGGCAGAGGGGGTACAGGCATCGGGAGGGTACATTGCGAAGCCGCTGTACAAAGAGCCGGTGTTTCAAAACCATGCATTTTTTGCCGGACACTGGCCCGTTAAGGAGATGGGGTTGACGACGATGGACTTCACCAAGCATCGGTGCCCGGAAGCGGAGGCCATCCTTGAGACGTGCATTCGGGTACCGATCAGGGAGTTCATGGATGAGGAGTATATCCGGCAGGTGGGCGCAGCCATTCGAAAGGTTGCGAAGTATTATTCGGCATAATGGAAACGTTCCGTAGTCCTCGGCTTTGAACTATGGTTTGGACGAGCGTCACAAACCTTACGCGGGTTCAGGAGCGGTTTTTTGGGAGGGTATGACGATGTCTCAGTTCGCCACGGATCGTCGCGCATTTTTGGCAAAGCTCGGAGTTTTGGGGGCGTCGGGGTGGGCCAGCGGGGTGGCCTTTGGGAGTGCGGAGGCACCCGAGGCTGGAGAAAAGCTGGCCATCGACGGCGGAAAACCGGTGCGGGAAACTATGCTAGCGGCCCGACCGTACGGTCCGCAATTCTATGACGATCGGGAAAAGACGGAACTCATCGAGGTCCTCGAATCTCGGCAGCCCTTCCGCTGGTGGCACGGGAATTCAAAGGTTCTCCAGTTTGAAAAGGCCTATGCTGCCCACTTGGGTGTCAAATACGCCTTGGGAGTAACATCCGGCACGACGGCCCTGGTGACGGCCATGGCTGCGCTCGAGGTCGGACCGGGTGACGAGGTTATTTTGCCCGCCTGGACCTGGTATGCCGATTACGATGCCATCGTCCTGGCCGGGGCGCTTCCGGTGTTTGCGGAAGTGGATGAGTCGTTCAATATCGACCCAAACGACATCGAGGCCAAGATCACTCCGCAAACGAAGGCCATCATTGCCTGCCATCTCCAGGGGACACCGGCCGATCTTGACCCCATCCTGGCGATCGCCAAGAAACACGGGATTCGTGTGCTCGAAGACTTTGCCCAATGTGTCGGTGGAAAATACAAGGGGCGATATGTGGGCACAATGGGCGATATCGGCATTAATAGTTTTCAACTGAGTAAGACGATAACTTCCGGTGAAGGCGGCGCCGTCGTGACAAACGATCCAACGTTGTTTGAAAGGGCGTTGCGTTTCCACGATGTGGGTTCGTTACGTTCACCATACACGGATCTACTGAAAGGAGGCCTTTTGGCAGCGTTTGCCGGTTGCAATTTCCGCATGAACGAGTTTACCGGAGCGGTGCTCAAGGCCCAGTTGGAGAAACTTGAAACGATCTGCACGAAGGTGAGGGCCAATGCCCGTTTTGTCCGCGAAGGTCTGAGCGATTTGCCGGGAATCAAATTCCGCAAGTCACCGGATATCGACGGTGATATCGGTGTAGGTGTGTACCTCGACCTGGGCAATCGGGCGCGACGGGATCGCTTTCTGCGTGCCTTGCGTGCCGAAGGGGTGTCCGCAGTAGGGCCGGTGGGATCGGTCATCCTGCCGACAGACAGGCGAATCGAAAACAAGGTCACCGTGCACCCAGAATGGCCCTCATTCCGAAGTCAGCGAGGGCAGGCAATCCAATACGGGGCCGCATGTTGCCCGAGGACGATTGACATCATCAATCGCTTTGGTGGTGTCATCATAGACCCGAATTTCACCCAGGACGAGCTGAAGGACATCGTTCGTGCAATGCGCAAGGTGTATCTCGCCACGCGAGACGTCTGATCGTTTCAGGAGTTACGCCGATCAGGTCTTGTGCGGTGTTTCAGGAGATAAAACTGGGGAAACGAGGGTTGTGTTGGTATCTGCTGGCTTCATGGTGGAGTTTTGATATGACCAAAAAATCCGAGAAGCAGTATCGTTTATCGCGCCGTGACTTGTTGGCCAAGTCGGCCAAGTCGGTCGTCGCCGTGGCATTGGCATCACAATTTGTGGGGTGTCCCAAGCAAGAGGGGGTACCGCAGATCATCCCAGAATCGGCCAAGGGAGCAAATGAGCGAATTGGAGTGGGTATTATTGGCTGTGGACGAAGAAATGGGCAATTAGTAACCGGTAAGGGAGGACAGGGCAAACCCCCTAAAGAGGCCCAGATCGTTGCGGTGGCCGATGTCAACTTGAGACGGGCCCAACAATGGGCTGAAAAATATAAATGTCCCGCCTTCCAAGATTACAGAAAACTCTTGGAAAGGAAGGAGGTCGATGTCGTTATTTACGCAACGCCTGAACATTCTCACTATTTGCCGTGTATCCATGCCTGTCAGGCGGGAAAGGATATTTATGGCGAGCAACCGCTGAGCCATACCATCCGGGAAGGTCAGGTGATGATCCAAGCGGTGCGTAAGTATAAGAGGATCTTTCAGGTCGGTGAGCAACAGCGCTCGCATCCCGCCACGCGAAAGGCTGTCGAACTGATTTTGAACGGCCGCATTGGCAAGGTACACACGGTGATTGGGTTCAATTATCCAAGCCCCTGGGATGCTGAACTCCCGGCCGAACAGGTGCCACCGGACCTCGATTGGGATCACTGGTGCGGCCAAAACGAGGTGATACCGTTTAACATCAACGTGTATCTCTCGCGAATCCCCTACAACCGGGAGAACTACCCCGCGGAGCCGGCCGAGAAGAGCGCCGTGGGGCCGGGCTGGATGTCGCTCCGTCCTTATTCAGGCGGTGAGCTCGTCAACTGGGGTTGTCACGGCTTGAGCATGGTCCTGTGGGGCCTGGGGATGGATAACTCAGGTCCGGTCGAGATCTGGGTTGAACCGCCCAAGAAGTTGGAAAAGCTCGTCTATACTCAGCCCGAGGATCGAAAGCGTGGTGACGCTGCAATGAGTCAGGGGATTATCCATTACCGCTTCCCCAATGATGTTGTGCTCAAATTGGAGGGGACCGACGAGCGTTTGGGCGGTGGTGGGACGTTTATCGGAGAGAAGGGAAAAATCACAATCTTCCGGGGTGGCTACGAGTGCGACCCACCCGACCTCGACAAAGATCCCCTGCCCTCCAACGCCGTGAGGGTGTATGAGAGCGATAACCACATGGAAAACTTCTTTGAATGCGTAAAAACGCGGAAGGATCCCATCACGCCGGTGGAGGTGGCCCACCGTATCGCTACTCTTTGCCATCTAGGAAACATCGCCCGATGGTTGGGACGCCCCCTGAAATGGGACCCGGAAAAGGAAATCTTCCCGGGTGACGACGAGGCGAATCAGTACCTCGATTGCCCCAAACGGAAGGGCTACGAGCTACCGGAAGAGGTCTAAGGACTTAAGTCGGCCTGATTTGCGTTACAGAACTGCCTAAAGGGATTGTTGTATGAAGAGCCTGCACATCGGACGGGTGACGATCGTTTTGTGTATTGTAAGTTTGGCAGGACTCGTCGGCTGCCAGAAGCCATCTTCATGTCCCGAGACCGGTAAGCCGAACACACAACAACAAGGTGATGGGGGAGCAACATTAGGCCAGTTTACCCCCAGCCCGCCGGAGGCTCGATGCTTAAAGTTGGGTGATCAGGAAGAAGCACCGTCCGTAATTTATGTTCAAGGATATCCTCTTGTCTTTACGGGCCAGGTCTTTCCCGAAGTCCAGGAAGGGAGTGCTCTTTCGGACGCCTTGGAGGACCAATTGGCGTTAGCCTGGAAGCGATTGGAAGCTGTTCTCGAGAAAGCAGGCTCGCAAAAGGAAAAAATCGTCCGGATTGATATTTGCGTTGTCCAGCAGGATGACGCTGCAGCGGTGACGGCCTTTCTTCGACAGCAGTTTTCGCAGGATTGGCTGCCCGCCATGACGACGGTGGTGACTCACCTACCCCACCCCCAACTGCGTGTGGCACTTGATGCCGTGGCCTATTTGGAGGGCCAAGCCGAGGATGTGAAATTGGTCCGCTTGTCCGATGATCTCAATGCACCCCACGATGCTGCGGTATGTCCACAGGGAGGCTTGGTATTCTTTTCTGGGCAACCTGACAAGAGTCCCCTGCCGGGTGCCGTGGAAAAGTCCATGCAGGCCCTGTTCGAGACGGCCCAGAACCTCCACGTGGAGAAGAAAGACATCCTCCAAATCCGTGTCTTCCTTCAGCCCATCAGCGAGGCCCCCGCTGTGCTTAACGAGTTGCGAAAGGCCTTCCCCGAAGGTGCTACACCCCCGGTCATCTTTGTGGAATGGATCGCCACGGCGCCTGTGGAAATCGAAATGGTCGCACGGTTGCCGGCCCAAGCCGAGCTCGGTGGTGATTTCGTTCTTTTCTACAATCCTCCGGGCGTGAAGCCTTCTCCGACGTTTAGCCGAGTTGCCCTCGTCCGCGGCGATCGATTTATCTTCTTTCCGGGATTGATTTCCCGAAAGGATGGTTCCGGTGCGGAGCAAGTCGATGATGTGTTCGCCCAACTGACAGAGGGTTTAAAACTGACGGGCAGCGACACCCGTCACCTGGTGAGGGCGACTTATTATGTCGTCGATAAAGATGCCAGAGATGCGGTGGATGCCGTGCGGAAGAAGCTCTATGATCCCGAGCGGCCCCCTGCGGCATCGAAGGTGACGATCCGCGGTGTTGGGCAGGCAGGACGGACGGTCGGTATCGATATGATCGCCGTGCCGACGGCCGCAGCCCAATGAGTGGTCACACCTGCTGGCCGCCAGAAAAGCGGAAAGTCTGCGTCGTAGCTGGCTCGGATCGTGAGGAAAAACCGCGGGGTCCGACGCTTGAGGGGTGGTCAGCCGGGGGTGTCCAGATAGGGGTCCTGGCCCATTTGGCGCTGCATCTTTTTTCGTTCTCGCTCAAAGTGCATCAGTGCCCGCCGCTCACGGAAGTGGCGCTTTTCCATGATCCGCTGTGCCTTGCGGAAGATAGGCAAGTACTCGTTGAACAGCCCAGGACGGCTCCGCCCAATGGCGGCGTATCTCTCGGCCTTTTTGGCCCCAAAGGCCTTGACAAGGATTTCATCGTCGAGGGCGAGAAATTGGCGAAAGGTCCCGGGATCGCCCTGGCGGCCACAACGACCGCGAAGCTGCCAGTCAATCCGTGCTGCGTCGTGAATCTCCGTACAGATGACGTGGAGTCCGCCCAATTCCGCAACGCCGGGGCCGAGGCGGATGTCGGTCCCCCGCCCCGCCATGTTGGTGGACACGGTTACCCGCCCTCGTTGCCCGGCTTCCGCCACGATCTTGGCCTCCTCTTCGATGTGATGGGCATTCAAAACCTGGTGATCGATACCTCGCTCATGGAGTAACCGGGACAGGTGTTCGGACTTATCGATCGAGCGGGTCCCGATAAGCACAGGGCGGCCGATGGCGTGCATCTCGCAAATTTCATCCACCACGGCTTGCCATTTCGCCTCTTGGGTCCCGAAGACCAAGTCGGGAAGCCGTTTGCGAATCACCGGCCGGTTGGTGGGAATGACAATGACCGGACACTTGTAAATGCTTCGTAATTCCCAGGCAGAGTCCTTGGCTGTACCCGTCATGCCTGCCAAATGGCGGTAGCGCAAGAAGAAATCCTGGACCGTAACACGGGCGGCCTGCCCGGTGGCGATGGTGACCTCAACGCCCTCTTTGGCCTCAACAGCCTGGTGGATTCCGTCCCGCCATTTTCTCCCTTCTGCCAGGCGTCCGGTGAATTCATCGACGATAACGATTTCGCCATCCTTCACCACGTAATCGCGATCGCGGATAAAGTCACGGGCAACCTTAATCGCCCGTTCCACATACTCGTAAATGTGAAACATCCCCACCGAGGCCATTGCCTCAGGTTTGGGAAGGGCCCGGGCCTTGCGACGACCTTCACGGGTTAGTTCCACAGTTTTCTTCTCGTGATCATATTCATAATCGACGTCTTCCACGAATTCATGGGCGACTTGCGCAGCCCATTTGTAACATTCCACCGCCAACCTTTCTTCTTCCGTGGGGAGTGCACTGATAATTAGCGGCGTGCGGGCCTCGTCGATCAAGATGCTGTCGGCTTCATCGACGAGGGCAAAGAACGGCTCACGCTGGACCGGTTTTTCGTCCATCTCATTGTGGTTTCCATCGAGCATGGCACCGATCAGGTCGGTCTGTCCTTCACGAATGCGCCGCAAGAGGAGCCGATCCCGCAAAAAGTCGAAGCCGAACTCCTTAGCCGTTCCATAAGTCACATCCGCAGCATAGGCCCGACGGCGCTCCGCTTGTGACATCTGCGTTTGAATGACTCCCACGGAGAGGCCTAGCAACTCATAAATCGGATGCATCCACTCGGCATCGCGCCTGGCCAGATAGTCATTGACCGTCGCCAGGTGACAACCACGACCGGCCAGGGCGTAGAGATACATCGGCAATGTCGCCGTTAAGGTCTTGCCTTCGCCCGTTTGCATCTCCACGATGGCGTGGTGGAACATGGCGATACCGCCGAGGATTTGGACGTCGAAATGTCGCATGTTGAGCTTGCGCCGTGCGGCCTCACGGACAAGGGCGTAGGCCTCGACGAGCAAGTGTCCCAACGGTTCGCCGCTTCTGGCGCGATAGCGAAGGGCCAAACTCCGCTTGCGGAGATCGCCGTCGGGAATCGCCTGGAGTTGGGGCTCGAGTTCACCGATCCGCCGAAGGAGGGGCTTCCAGCGGCTAATCCAGACGTGTGAAGGAATGGGAAGTTTGGCGGCAATAGACATAGTGCACTATCATTATCGCTTTACATGCTTTCGCGATCGCTAGGTGTCATTAGGGGAATGCACCTTCATACCTGATTATAGGCCAGATGAGCAATAAGGCCTGCCACTCCATTTTTCCGATCGTATTTCGTCTGTCAAGGATAATGCAAATAATTGTCTGCCGTGTGCCAATTCGAATCCGTGGGACCTGTGCCGGCGAACCATGCCCGTTCATCTTGGCCTATACTTTCACCAGAGGTACCACACGACCCGAGGGCCGGATTCCCACAGGGCACAGCGGTAGCCCCGGGAATGAAATCCTAACGCAGTTTTGAAAAGCGAGCAGTCCTGAGATGAATAAGACTCTCATCCCCCGCAAACGGATATTTGTCGATCCGGAGTTGCAAAGCCAATTGGTACTCCGTGTTGTCATCTATTGGACGATGTGCGTTGCCACGGTGGTGCTGATGGCCATCTGTTGGCGGACGATTAGCGGTCCGGCCCGACCTTTTTATCGGCATCTCGACGAGTTGTGGTTCCACCTAGGTCCCGCCGTACTGGCCTCGTTCATTTTGCTGCCGATCGTGATCATTGACGTGATTCGCGTGAGCAACAGGTTTGTGGGGCCCCTTCTTCGGTTGCGGCAATCGGTGCGAAGCCTCGCCGCCGGCCGTCATGTGGAGCCGATAACATTCCGGCAAGGGGACTTTTGGCGCGGCTTTGCAGACGAGTTTAACGCACTCGTGACACGGGTAAAAGAACTTGAGATTGCTGGCTACCGAAATAGAGACACTGGCGTTGATCCATGGCAGGAAGAAAGGCCGCCTGCCAATAAGAGTGTAGAAACCAGCGAAACGTCGGTGGTGGATTTCGCCCTAGGAAGGGGAAATTGGGACAACTCCCTCATGCATGAGGTCTGACAGACCTGCCAAGTCTCTCTGATCGAGAAGTCCTTCCATCGGCAGTCATGGCTTTTTCGTAGTGCAGGGCAAAGTGAGGGCAGAATACACAGTCCGCATTGGAGGGTCGCGCGCCGTCGTAAAAACAAAATATTTGGAGGGCCACGCGCCGTCGTACAAACAAAGGATTTGGAGGGCCACGCGCTGTCGTGGCCGCGAACCACAAGGGATCATCAATCGGCACGTCAGCAGACGCGACGGCGCGCATCCCGCCAAAAGTTGCGCAGGACGGTGTGGTTCCCTCGACAACTGGCGGAACGCAGCGCGTAGCGCGAAAAAAAGGAGAAAAGGAGGCAGCCCTATCAACCAGAATCGCCGATCCTGGACCGCCACACAACGTGTGGGTACAGCAAACGGCAAAGTCCTGCGAACCTTTAGCCTCGAGTGACTTGACTTCTCGATCGGTGGGTTGAATAATCGAAATGGCATTTTAGTCTGTTGGAACTGGCATACCGTGCCGGTTCTCGACCAGCACTCCGAGGGCTTTGGACCGGGAGGTCGGGTATGAGTCAGATGGGAGAGATCAGCAAAACGTCGCTCAAGGAAATCCTGCTGGCAAAGGGAAGTCACGTCTATACCATTGATCCCGATGCCACCTTGCAGGACGTCGTCGAAGAATTGGTCCAACACAATATCGGTGCCCTGGTTGTGTGCCACCGTGATCCAGACCGGGGTGAGAGAATCCTGGGCATCATCACCGAGCGCGATATCTTGCGACGGTGCGCCTATTCTACGGCCCCCTTAAGCGAGGTCCGCGTCTCAGAGGTCATGTCGCGCAATCTCATCACGGCTCATCCAGAAGACACGGTAGCCCAGGCCCTACAGCTCATGACAATCCATCGCGTGCGCCATCTGCCGATTGTCCTGGACGGGCAGTTGGTCGGGATTATCTCAATCGGCGATGCCGTAAAGGCCCAGCTCGAGCACCTCATGCTCGAGAATCGTTTCATGAAGGATTACATCCAGGGATGAACCCCAGTTTTGTCCTATTGGGCCTTGGGTGAAGTCCGCCCGAAATGCTTATCGGCGAATTTGATATATTGTTCCCAGTCATACGCCGTGATGTCGTGTTTACCGGTTCGCAAGTGGTAACCGATGCGGCCCATGACGGGTTGGTCGGGCGGAGGCATATCTTCGACGGGCAGACCTTCGGTCCCTAGCAGTTTATAAACTGGGTCTGCGCCCTTAGCTGCGAGAAATTCCCCGCGGGGATCCGCCCATAGGTCTTCCGTCGCGCTTGCGACATAGACGGGTCGCGGGGCGATCAAGGCAATCAGCTCGTGTTGATCCACCGGCAAGGCGTCTTCATTGTTGTTGTACTTCTTGAAATTCTCACAAAACCAGTGGGGAAAACTCGTGTTGATCCGCGCCACAGTCTCGCCGAAACGCCGACGACTAAGGGCCGCTCCCCCGCAACCTGAATTGTTCGAAATGACAATCGCGAAGCGTTCATCTTGTGCGCCCGCCCACAGGGCCGTCTTGCCTAGTCGTGAGTGGCCCAGGACGGCCACCTTCTTTTCGTCGATATCATCGTCGGTCTCAAAGTAGTCCATGGCGCGACTGAGTCCCCACGCCCAGGCCCCGATCGACCCCCACTCATCGGGAGCGGGTCTGGTTTGACCTTCTTTGTAAAAGAGCGGATGCACACCGTTCTGAAATCCATCGTCAAAATCGGGATCAATATCCCCGTAGTAGGCTGTGGCAACGCCGTAGCCGTGTTCCAAGACCATCTCGATGGGCCAACGGCTGGACGCAATCCCGCGGCCAGCCTCTGTCGCGCGGTTATTGACGACACCTTCACCGGGGCGCATCCAACTGGTGGGGATGGAGATTCCCGGATCAGGATGTACCGCATGATTTCCCCGGAAGTTCAAACCGAGGAACACCGGCACCGGCCGAGGGACATCTTTCGGCAAGTAGATAAGGAGGTCCATTCCCGGCCCTTCATCTTTCTTGGCCGAGAAATGAATCCGGACCTCCTTTCGCACGGCTTTACCACCCAGTGCATTGTCGTCACAACTCTTGAGAACAAACGACATATCGGCGGGGCGCCCCGGAGATCGACCGTAAACATGCGTTTGGAAGAGTTGCAGCAGCTCTGGCCGACGCTTTTGCATCCATGTGGTGGCATCGCGAACCACCGTCCCGTCCTGACAAACAAGCGGGTCGGGCAAGGTATAGGCGGGTACCTTGCTTTCATCGTAATTCACCGGTGAGGGCTCTAATGCCAAAAGGAGACCACCTATCAGGGGTACGCCCGCAAACGAAATCAACCGAAGCCAGTTCATCTTACACCTCCCATGATTGGTAACATCGTTAACATTCTGAGGATGTACCTCGGATTCATTACCTATCCACCACGCGGCCATCAGTTTAACGAGATTGTGGGCAGAATACAACGAACCCAGGCGGTGCAAGTTTGACGGGTTCACTTCTCGTTGAATGATAAAAAAGTGATCTATGTCATGACCGGTGGGATATAAGTGCCGCGGTTTGCGGTGCTTCGACGAGGTGACCGTCTTCCAGGTGCATCCGGCGGGACATCATGGAAGCCAGGAGTGGACTGTGGGTGACGGTGATCAAGATGGCCTGGTTTTCAGCCTGAAGTTCCAGCAACAGTTCGGCGACTTTGCGTCCCGCGGCAGAATCCAAGTTTCCTGTCGGTTCATCGGCGAGGACGAGGACGGGGCGAAGGATCAAGGCCCTCGCCAGGGCCGCCCGCTGCCGTTCGCCACCGGAAAGCTCCGACGGTCGATGATGACTTCGGTGTGACAGGCCAACTCGCTCCAGGAGGTATTCCGCCCATTGGAGATGTTCCTTAGTTGGTCTGCCCTGGGCGAGGCAGGGAATCAGGACGTTTTCCAAGACGGAACACTGTGGAAGCAGGTGATGATCTTGAAACACAAATCCAATCTTCTGATTCCGAAACTTTGACAGTGAAAGTTCCGACATCTGCGTGATGTCTTCTCCATCCACGACGACCCGTCCACTCGTCGGCCGATCCAACCCGCCGATGATATTAAGGAGGGTGCTTTTCCCGGACCCGCTCGGCCCCACAATGGCCAAGCTTTCGCTCGATAGTACCGAAAGATCGATACCGCGGAGGACCTCGACCGGTTCCGCCAAGGTCGTGTAAGTTTTAGTAATTTTTTCCAGAATAAGCGACGGCATGACACACCTCACCGGTGACCCTTACTTTGGCGAACCACACATGACGGTCCACCATCAAGTATAACGGACTTGCTTCGCGAGGTGAGACCGAAGTCGTGTTTTCGGGACCGGCAACCCGAGCTACACGGCCTCGTGGCAACGCATAGGAAAACCGCTTTTACGTTGACCGAGCCGGTGCCACTGCGAGGAATTCTTCCGCATTGTGATAACAGATGGCATCCAGATTCGCACCGGACAAACGAGACTCGGCGAGTTTGAGCAAGGCCGATGCAAAATAGAACACCGGGGCATACGAGCCAAAGCATATTCGCTCGATGGGGATCACACTTGTTAGCCGTTCCAACCCGGCCATCCCTTCCAACATGCCGAGATCGACATAGACCCGTCCTGTGGCAACCAATTTGGCCAGTTGCTGCGCCGGCACGGCCCGGTGGCAGTTAAGCAACATCAGCCGCAGGGCCAGAAAATCATCTAGCCAACGGGACAAAGGAGTTACATCCACGGGCTTCACCGGAAAGAGCGGGTGCTGCGCACGGGCATCTTCCATCTCAACCACGATTTGTACACCGATACCGGCCTCACCGGCCAAGGCTAAGAGTCGTCCCACCTCGGGCATGTCGAGGGTGTAGCCATGATATCCCGGAAAGAGCCTCACGACCCGCATCTTGTGGTTTTCAACACACCGGCGAAAATCCTCCGTCCAGTCCGGCAAAGTGGGGTTGACCGTCCCACATGGAACCAGAAAGCCATCGCCGTACTTGCGGCATTCGTCATAAAGCCGTGCGTTCACCGACGCGATATCTCTGTGTAACAAGGCTTCGAGACTTCCCGCCCAGGCGCAGGTGACCCCCGATTTCTTGAGGGAGTCCACCAACTCTTTCGGCTTCGCATTTGGAATTCGACGAAAGGGCCATTGGAAAACATAAACGTGGGAATCAATAAGCGGATATGGAGGACCGATTTGTTGTTCTTTGTCCGTGAAGTGGGCAAGATGCAGTAACGGCTGGCCCGCCAAAATGCCGCCTGCGGATAATGAACCGAGAAAGCCACGACGGGTTACCAGGTGCGGATCGGTCATACAAGGATTCCCTTTTTCTTCAAAATGGGAGCCAGGAGATTCCTGAGATTACCCGCCAGGATGAGTTCCTTGGTGTCGTCATCGAGTGAGGCTCCCAGAACCTTCCCCAACTGCGTTGCGAAACTACGCCCGGGGGCATCGCTTCCGAAGATGACCCGTTTCGGTCCAAGCAGGTGCACGGCCATTTCGGTAAACCCCGACGTGGGATCGCTACCACTCACTTCGGCATAGACGTTAGGGGTTTCGCAAAAGGCTCGCAGCCCGATCTCCCAATTTCCTCCGCCGCTATGGGCTGCAATAAAGACGGCGTCGGGGTGACGTCGAGCCAAACACGCCAGATCATGAGGGGTGGATTCTCCCGGAAGATTACCCGTGGCCTTGATCCATGTATGCTGAAGGACAACGGCACCACAGTCACGTGCCAAAGCCACTATGGGATCCAGTGCCGAATCGCAGCAGCAGCGTGCCACCCAGAGTTTGATACCGACCATAGGACCATCGCGGACGTGCCGACGAATCTCGTCCAGACTGGCCTCCTGGTGATTGGGATTCACATAGACAAAGCCAAATGCCCGTGTGGGAAACCGCTCAATAGCCCGACGCACCTCCTGGTTAGCTTCCTGCAGTTCCTCTGGCGTGGGATCGTACTGCCACTTTGTGCCCATAAAGACACATACCCGGCTGATGCCCAGGCGTGATGCACACTCCAGGAGGCGTTCGAGCCGTTCTTCGGGCACCTTTCCCGGTAACCCAAGGAGATGAGTGTGACCATCCCAAATCTCTAACGGGAATGGGAATAGTCCCTGTTTGATGTCAATGAGCCGTGGTGAAATGTCCATGATCCAACGCCTTACCAACAGGAACGTTCGGTAATCAAATCGCACGGGAACACATACTGGGCTCGGCACATGGAGCCAAGAAGCACGCCCAGACCAGACCGCTACTTATTGCGAGCAATACCGCTTTCCCGCCCAGGCGGAAGACGATCCTGATATCCTCCCATTGCCCAAAAGAAAACGGCGTTCCAACTCCGCTTGATAGTTTACTCAAACCATGACCGCCGGTATTGTATTGTTGGGTACGATGAATCACAAGAAGATTAGGTTGCTCAGGTAACGAAGAGATCAGCCGCATTGTCTGTCTAGGCCGTGGGCTGAGGTTTCTTGTTTTCTCGCATCGGATTTCGGGTTTACGGGAACGATGAGTACAAGCAGCCAGGAGAACAACCACATGGATCGGCACGATCACGCAGGCATTGGATGGTCATTTTGGGCGAAGACCATCTCGGTTCTGATCATAGCGGTGTTTGTGGTGCTTATCGTAGGCCAGACCTTGGGTGCCGAGTTTGCACAGCGGCAAGCACGTGCGGCACCTGAGTGGTTGAAACAGGGTGTGATTTACCAAATCTGGTTGCGTTCGTTCACCCCAGAAGGGACGCTCAAATCCGCGGCGGAACGGTTACCGTGGATTCGTGATTTGGGTGCCACGATTGTTTACCTGCCACCTGTGCAACTTGCCGATGACGATCCACGGGAAGAATTCTGGAGTCCTCGTCAAAGGGCGTCCCGACTCAATAACCCGCGCAATCCCTATCGCATTAAGGATTATGACAAGATCGACCCGGAGTACGGTCCAGAGGCAGACCTCCGCGCGTTTGTGGAGAAGGCCCATCAACTTGGCTTGCGTGTGCTTCTGGATGTGGTCTTTTATCACTGTGGGCCAGGCTCCGTCCTTGTGAACCGTCCGGATTTTGTCAAACGCAATGCAGAGGGAAAGATTGTCACCGGGTTATGGAGTTTTCCCTTGCTGAATTTCGACAATCCCGATCTGCGGGAATACCTTTGGAAACACATGGCATACTACGTCGAGAAATTCGATGTCGATGGCTTTCGCTGCGATGTCGCGGACAGTATTCCCTTAGACTTCTGGGAAGAGGCACGCACCCGGCTCGAAAAAATCAAGCCCGACATCGTCATGCTGGCCGAAGGTCAAAACCGCCCTGCGGATCAACACTGGGCCTTTGACATCAACTACAGTTTCACCTGGGCAAGTCTGGGACGGGCGGTGGTTGTGGGAGGAGAGCCCGCCGCCGTGTTGCGCGAGTTTTGGATCAAGACGAATCAATCGTGGCCATCGGGGTCGCGGTTCATCCGCTTTTCTTCAAACCACGATCTGGTGAACGATCAACAGCACGCGGAGTTTGTGTGTGGCGAACGCGGCACGGTCGCCTTGACGGTCATCAACTTTACGATTGACGGAGTCCCGTTTCTCTACAACGGCCAGGAGATTGGAGACACAACACCGCAAAGCATCTACGGGCGGTGGCCCATTCGTTGGGAGACGGCATCCTTGCCCAAAGCGGTAGCCCGGTATCAGCTCTACCAAAAGCTTTGCACCCTGCGGCGTGAGGAGTCCGCCCTCTCAGATGGTGAGACGGTCTGGTTGGATCATGATCAACCGGACAGTGCTGTAGCGTTTCTCCGGCGAGACAAAAACAGCCAGATTGTCACGCTGGTCAATCTTTGCAATCGTCCCCTAACCGTCACAGTCCAACTGCCAGGTTGGGCGGCAGCGACGTTTAAAGACATTTTGGCCAACAAGGGGATGGTCAAGGCTTCGGAAGGACAATTGGGTCTTCGTCTCAATGCGTTTGATTTCTTTGTCGGAAAAGGCGAACAAGCCTCCTCGCAGGCGGCTGTGGACCGGCCCAATAACAATATTCTGCTCGCATCCACGCATGCACAACCGCAAGAGCCGACAACCGCGGAAGCCAAATCTGCAACAAGTCGGCCGAATATCTTGTGGCTCACGCTGGAGGACGTCAACTGTCATTTCGGTTGCTACGGAGATTCCTACGCTACCACGCCGAACATCGATCGTCTGGCCAGGGAAGGGATTCGATACACGAACGCAATTGCCGGCGCCAGTGTTTGCACGCCGTGTCGCTCAACCTTAATCACCGGCATGTACGCAGTCACACTCGGATCGCAACACCTCCGCTCGCCCATCCGTTTGCCCAAGGAGGTTCAATGTTTCCCCGAACTGCTGCGCCAAGCCGGTTACTACTGTACGAACAACGTCAAGCAGGACTACAACTTTGAATGCCCACCTGGCGTGTGGGACGAATCCAGCCCGCGGGCACACTGGCGAAATCGGCCTGAGGGGCGGCCGTTTTTTGCCGTCTTTAATACGATGGTCACACATCAAAGCCGGGTTCGGATGAGTGATGAAGAGTTCGCCAAGGAGATCGCCACATTGGAACCTGTGACGCGACATGACCCGGCCACCGTACCCTTACCACCGTATTACCCCGACACTCCGGGCGTCCGGAAGGAAATGGCCCGATACTACGACATGATCAGCGCGGCCGATAAGTGGATCGGCAAACACCTGCAGGACTTAGCAGGGGCCGGTCTCGAGGAGGACACCATTGTTTTCGTGTTCGGGGACAATGGAGCGGGACTGCCGCGGCATAAGCGTGCCTTGTACGACACCGGCGTGCGGGTCCCGCTTCTTGTTCGGTTTCCGAAGAAATTTGCTCACTTAGCCCCGGCGCCCGCGGGCAGCGTTGTCTCGCAGGTCGTAAGCTTTGTGGACTTCGCCCCTACGGTTTTGCGTCTGGCAGGAGTTGAACCACCGGAACTGATGCAGGGGCAAGCGTTTCTCGGTGCAGCAGGGGCCGCAAGACCCCATGCCTATCTTTTCCGCGATCGTGTGGATGAAGTCTTTGAGCTAAGCCGCGGCGTCCGTGACCGGCAATTCAAGTATATTCGCAACTTCATGCCACATCGTCCCTACATGGAAATCAGCGAGTATTGCGAGCCGGCGCAGATGGTCCGTGACCTCCGCCGCCTTGCGGCGGAGGGGCGGCTCTCAGGTCCTACCGCTTTGTACTTAGCCCAGACCAAACCGATCGAAGAACTTTATGATCTGGAGAATGATCCTCACGAACTGAATAATTTGGCAGCGGACACACGGTACACAGACATTCTCCAGCGGATGCGGCAGAAATTGCGAAATTACGTGTTCTCCCTGCGTGATACGGGCTTCTTGCCAGAGAGCGATATGTTCCGTCGTGCCGGTGATCAGACCATTTGGGAGATGGCTCAGGACGACGAGAAATACCCACTAGCTCGAATCTTTGAGGCTGCCGACGCCGTTGGGCATCCCGAAAAGAGCTACCAAGACTTTGAAGTCTTTCTGGCAGATACCGATCCGGCCGTTAGGTACTGGGGGGTGATCGGCTTGATGTCGATGTCAGAACTGCCACAGCGGGCCATCTCTCGGCTTCACCAACTCCTCGACGACAATTCGCCTGAAGTGCGAATCGTTTCGGCTGAGGCCTTGTGTCGGTTTGAAAAACCGGAAAAGGCCGTCCCAGTATTGGCCAAGGAGCTGCGGTCCTCAGACCCTTATGTTCGGTTGCTTGCCGCTTCGACACTCGCCGTCGTTAATCGGCATGCGGCCGGTGCCCGCGACAGTGTTTTGGAAACTATCGGCGAGAAAGGCAGCGGTGATATGTGGATGTTCACCCAATGGGCCTTGGCCCGATGCTGCCGACAGTTAAATTGGCCAATCCCACCGCACGTACCCACACAATACTAGCGAAGGACCAGCCTGCTTCCTCGAACGCTGATCCACATCGGACACCAGCTAGGTGACTGACCGCTGACATGAGCTTTAGTTACCCGGGCGAGAATCCTGGTTACTGTTGCTGTTCGGAGCGTAGGGCCACCGAGAAGTACCCATAGTAGGTCTCGTTACCCCGAAGAAGGAAGAACTTCAGAGGAAGGAAGCTGGCGAAGTCAGGGCGATGAATGATGTACTCCACATTATCGAGGGAAATCGTTTCCCAGAGGTGCATGCCGACCAACACATCGCCGGGGCGGAGACCTTGAGCCGCTGCGGGACTACCGCTCCGCACCTCGGTGATGAGAAGTCCACCCCGATATCGGGTCTGAAACTTCTGGCGGAAGGTTTCCTCCGGGATGGGTTCCAGTCGTAACCCGAGCATCATCCAGATTTCGTCGTCCAAAGTGGCAGTCTTGGGTTTGGACAAGGTGAGCATAAGTTGTTGGTTACTCTCGCCATTTCGTGTTACAACCACCGGGAGGACGTCGTCGGCAGACTTTTCCAGTAACGCTCGTTGAAAGTCCAATGCGTTGCGGACCTTTCGGTTGGCAACTTCGGTGATGACATCCCCCGGTTGGAGTCCCGCGGCTGCCGCTGGGCTGCTCGGATCGACCTCCGCCACGGTCAACGGACCGGTTGGTGGAGCGGAGCGGAATCGCACGCCGTAGTAGAGCTTCTGATCATTGATTTGAGCGAGGAGCTCGGCAGCGGCCTCCACGACCCGATCTACCGGGATGGCAAAACCGATTCCCTGGGCCCCGGCACGGACGGCGACATTGACCCCAATCATCTCCCCATTGATGTTAAGAAGCGGTCCACCGGAGTTGCCCGGATTGATGCTCGCGTCCGTCTGGATGAGGTCGTCGTAGTACTGGGAATCACTGACCTGGACCGCCCGGTGAAGGGCACTAATGATCCCGCGTGTCGCCGTGTGTTCATAGCCGTAAGCGTTTCCGAGGGCAATGACGGATTCACCGGGCATAAGGTCGGCAGACGTGCCGATTTGGATGACTTGGAGGGGTTGATCGGGATTGATTTTGATGATGGCAAGGTCGGTCTTTGGGTCCCGGGCGACAAGTTTGCCGATGTACCGCGTTCCGTCGTGAAGCGTGACCTCGATTTCACGAACACCGTCCACAACGTGGTGGTTTGTGATGATATAACCACGTTCGTCAATAATAACGCCGGTCCCCATGCCATTGACACGGCGGCCGGTATCGGGTCGCGTGGAATTGGCCGCCGTGGTGATGAGTGATTTTTCACCGCGGATGTTCACCACGGCGGGGCGAGCACTTCGGATAGCCCGCACAATGGGTGTTTCCCGCAGGTCTTCATTAAGACCGAATGTCGCGGAGAGCCCCGTTGCCCAAACCAAAAGACAAATCACCGAGATGGACCAAGCCGGAAATCGCAGGCAGCATCTTGTGAGCATGTTCTTCGGCAGGCCGTTGCTAAAGGGTCATGAAAAACTGTGCCAACAGCGCGACTTTCCTTCTTCAGGTGTGGGAAGAAGGCTCAAAAGTGTGCATCGGCGAGAGAATCAGCATCCTTGATACACATGCTCGTAACCGATAAAGTCTCTGACGTTTGTTCTGCTTGCCCACATTGCCACTAGTCGGCGAACGTGACCGGTGCGTGGCTGAGAATACGAACCGGCTGGTGTCCATCCCGCATGATCAAAGTGATCCAAAAGAAGACCGAATGGGGCCAGCGCCGCTTTAGGGGGACGGATGGGACCGAGCTAGGTCAAAGCTACCTTCGCAATCTGGGTGTCTGGCGTCCCGAGGTGACGGTGGAAATCTGGCCTGGCAGGACGACCGGAGGCTCTGTCTGTGGGGAGGCAACGCCGGTCAAAGAAGGGCTTTGAAACAACCACGATATCTGGTGGTTTGGAGCATATGACACGTCCGGCCCATTTGGCGAAGTCCGATCATCCTCACCGGTTTTGCCGCTTGTTGTGGTGGATCGCCAACGGCCGGGCTCATACATCCATATCGGCGGAGTGACAGGCCCTGGTTGACCGCCGAACTCATCGGGCGGAAGAGGCGGTGGCGTGGGTATCACTTCAGGTGAAGCGGGGGATGAGTTCGGGGCAGACCCTTCAGTGGCGTTCTCAACGGCTTGCCCCCCGGTGGCAGTAAGATGAAAAACAGGCCGAGTCGGAAGGGGAAAGAACTTCGCGTAGGGTGACCCGACGGAGGCCGTGAAAGAATCCGGAAAACCCGCCGGCGGTAAGTCTGCATCGGGTGGAGGAGTGACTGACGAATCATTTCCGGTGGACAAAAGGAGCAATCCACCACGGTTTTCCGTTGCACGGACGCACGGCCAACACGGCGAGCAGCAAGACACGCGGCAAGGCTGACACTTGCAACCCGCCAGAAGCATCAAACAAATCAATAGCAGCTGAGTGCGAAAGTGGGCCACTTGAATGAGTTGGTTCGTCCAACCAAGAAACACGACAGAACGATTCCGGGCACCCTCTGGTGTCATCGTCTCGCGTGTCGTCAAACGTTGAGGAATATCCCGGTTATAAGGGCTACGCGAAAGAAGAGGGTCCTTCCGATAAGGCAGTATGGGCAATATGGCGAATGGCGTGTAAGACTACAAAAGATGTTGTGGATAGAGAAAATCCGAGAGAACCCAGATACTGTTCTCTTCCCATTTTTTCTTGCTTCACGCTGCCTTGGGCAAACTGCGTGGAATGGCACTAATGGGCAATCTGGGCAATTCGCTGATCCCGATACTGTCAAGAACCCTCTCTGCCACTTGCACCGCGGCGAGGCCGTCCTCGCCCGTAACAAGAGGTCGGATCCCCAATCGGATCGCGTCGATAAAGTTCCGTAATTCGGCCTCAAGGGGATCGTAGGACGCCGTCTCAAGTTGTCGCCACGGGAAGAATCGGGAGGAAAACGTCTCTTTGAGACTTTCTAGTTCTTGTGGGCTAAGTTCCTCGATGCGGAAAGATTTGGCCTGGATTTCCTTCGGGTGTTCGCACGCCGAGGCCGTCCTTCGGGCAAAGTCCACCATTGCCTGCCCTCTGCTGTGCCAAATACGCATCGTTCGCACCGGCTCCTGCTCGATCCGCGAGGCCTTAAGGATGGCAACGGGGCCCTCTTCGAATTCGATTCGGGCGATGGCCAAGTCTTCATGTCTCCCCAGGACGGATACTCCTACGGAGTCGATCCGCCGAATGGGCTTTTTGATCATGGCCAAAACCAGATCGATATCATGGATCATTAAATCCATGACAACGCCTACATCGGTGATCCGGAAACTAAAGGGACCGCACCGGGAAGCCTCAATCAATTGAATCTCACCCAAAAGCGGCTGCACCGCTTGATAGGCCGGATTGAACCGCTCGATATGCCCAACCTGCAGAACGAGATTCTTTTCCTGGGCCATGGTCCACAGTTGGTGGGCCTGTTGGGTAGTCTCGGTGATGGGCTTTTCCACAAACACATGGACCCCTGCCTGAAGGCAATCCATGGCCGTGACGTAATGGAGTGAGGTAGGCACGGCCACGACAACGGCGGCACAATGGGGTAGGAGATCGCGATAGTCAGCAAAGGCGATACAGCGGCATTCTTTGGCTACGGGTTCCCGACGATCGGCGACCGGATCGGCGACACCAACTAACGTGACACCGCCAATCCCAGCCAATTTTCGGGCGTGGAACGTCCCGAGGCGTCCCACCCCGATGACGCCCACAGGGATGGCATTGCCGTGTTGTGCAGATGATTTTGGCATAGATGCCGAAGTCGTCATACTATTCTGGAGGTGCAATTACGGGTTGTGTTTGGTTAGCCACTCGTCTAGCCCTCAGGCACAGGATCGGATCCGTTCCACGAGGGGGAATTGGTTAAGAAGGCTGCGGCCCATCTCGGCGTTGAGCCGGTGTCCACTTCGATATGCGGAAAAACGCCCGACAAAGTCACAGCCGCAAAGGGCCAAATCGCCAACCATGTCGAGAAGTTTGTGCCGTACGCATTCATCGGGAAATCGAAGCTGATTGTCGATGGGACCGTCGGCGTCGAACACCAACACATCGCGGGGTGTCGTTCGGCGTCCCAGGCCTTGCGAGAGAAGCCACTCCGCCTCCTCTTTCAGCATAAACGTCCGGCAAGGTGCGAGCTCTCGGCAAAATGACTCAGGCGTCAAGGACAGGCCAAAACTTTGACGCCCGATCGGGCCGTCGGGGCCATAATCGAGTAAGTACCGCATGAAGCATTCATTAGCGATACCGGGGCGGGCCTCGAACCAGCTATTTCGCTCCTCGACCCTCACAACTCGTGTCAAGACGCGCACCGGCCGCGGGGCCGATTGCTTGACAATCCCCGCCTGAAGCAGTGCCTCCACGAATGGTAGGGCGGAACCATCACAGCCCGGCATCTCGGCGGCCGTGACCGAAATCTCACAATTGTCGATTTGCAGTCCACCGAGCGCGGCCATGACGTGTTCCACCATTTCGACCCTGGCACCACTAAACTCCAGGGAACTGCGGCGGGGTGTTTCGACACGGTATTCAAGCCGTGCCGGGATGCGCGGGCGATGTCGAAGATCCTCCCGCACGAAGACAATCCCCGAATTGGGAGGGGCTGGCCGGAATTCCACACGGACATCTGCTCCAGACCAATACCCGAAACCTTCAACGGCAACGGCACGCGCGATGGTTTGTTGGGGTCTCAGAGAAAGCATTAACGTTTGGTGTCTGTCGATCGAAGGTGTTTAAAACGTCACATAGGTCAACACTACCCTGCCGCTTTTGCCTAACCTGGAGGCCTCTTGACAGCCCCAGGTTAGGCACATCCACCTAGGATACAGGCCCCGATTGCAGGACACGTAGGGTGAAAGAGACCGAAAGCTTGATTCACGCGTACGTGTCGCACCTTCAAGTTCGCTCAGCGGAGCGTTCCGGGACGAGGAAAGTTTCCCTGTCCGGGAACGACCGGCGCCGACGTGCTCGACGCCGACGACGTCGTCGATTGGGCCCTGGCGTTGAGACGTTGCAACACCAGTGGCGTCAAATCTAGCTCCGGGGCCTGGTAAACAATCAACTGATTGATGTAGCGCAAGATGTCATCGGGCGAATTGGGATCAACCTGCTGGCCGTTGAATCGCAAAACCACAGCGATTCCGTTAGCGGCCGCGAGATATTGAATTTCGTTGACAATCTCTTGATAGGTCGCGTAGTGGAGCTTTGCCTCTCGCAAGAGGAAGTCTTTGCGCTTCTTGATGATCTCAGCCTCGAAGTCCTTCTGACGCTTGACAAGCGTATCGTCGATTTGGTTATAGGTTGCGGTTCCCGGTTGATGATCCTTAAGCTGTTCCGCCAATGACTTGATGGCCTCTTGTTCGCGCTGTGCCCATTGCTCTACAGCCGTCGCTTCGGAGCGCAGGACGCTCATTTCCTGCTTGAATCGCAGGTGGTTCTTGAAGATGTACTCAATATCGACCACGGCAATGTTTCGGACGAGCGTCGGCGACCGTACAGGTGCCGTAGGAGTTGTCACCTGTTGGGCACGCAATTGATAGACAATCACCCCCGCAACGACAAGCCCTGCTGCCAAAGCCAACCATTTCTTCTGGAACATCGAAATCCTCCTTGATTGTGGTGACAGGTCGCTCCTGACCAGTTTTCCACAGGGTATCGAATTCCTGACGCTACGTCGAGATCAAATTGGGCGGCCAGATGGGAAAAACGGATACCCAATAGTATCGATCCACGCCACCCATTGTGGTGGACTTTGCCCCTCCTGTGTCTCGGATTCCTGCCGTTTCCTGTATCTTTCTGGATATAGACACAGGGTAAAGGGGCGTCTCCCGTGTGCTCACTTCCCACAGACCATATCGTTTAACCGAAGCGAGCCCAAACGGCGGCTCATTGTGAGGATTCGTGGGACGTTCGTAAAGGGCAATTCTTTTGAACCCAATACGGGCCATGTGTGGCATTGAAAACAACATGCCACCTGGCAGGGGAAATAACCGCGCTATGCCCTTCATGGTAAGCTAACGGTTTGCGGTTTTACTTCAGGACAGAGTTCAAATCGACGTTGCGAAGGTTAGCAACCGTGGAACCGAGGCGATACAAGATAACGGTTTTACCACTAGGGCGGACGCTCGAGGTCTTGGCCGGGGCCCGACTCGTGGATGTCGCCCGCACGCTGGGATTGGCCCTCAGTTTGCCTTGCGGTGGCGAGGGAGTCTGCGGCAAATGCCGGGTGTGGGTACGATCC
>FWWL01002740.1_pt1 | contig 34912 bp, 31 predicted proteins | sample 2228331 | NCBI WGS metagenome assembly FWWL01 (sample SAMEA103939775, study PRJEB20133) | metagenome
GCTTACCCTTTATTTGGACACCGATGGCGATGGTGTGGCCCGCCCGGCACGCGAGACCGATCGGCCCAAGATCGTGTTCCTGAGGAACTGCAAGACCAACCCGCCCTACAACCCGTTCAGCATCCTGGCCCCCACCGGAGCCACCGCGGTTCTGCCCTCCATGAACTTCTACCTCGGCTACTGCGCAGGTGGTACCTTCCCCAACTGCACGTACGTCAAATGGAGCATTGAACACTGGGAGCGGGAGCTCGGCTGCCCGTGAGGCCTAAAAAATCAGGCCCCGGTTTCAGGCCGGGGCCTTTTCTTTTTAAGCCTACTCCGCAGGAAGGAGCTCCACCCGAATCCTTGTGCTTTGCCCGTCCCCAAATCCGATCCACAGGTCGTAGAGGCCGGGCGCCCTCTCCTTCGTGTCGTAGCGGATCACGTATTGGCCTTCCTCGGCAGAATAGCGAATGCCGCCAAAGAACCAAATCCGGTGCCGCTCTGTGCCATCGGGCTCGAACAACACCTCCGTGACGGTGAGCGTCGGCAAAGCCGTGGTGAAGGGCTGGAAGTCCACGTCCTGCAGGACGAAGCTGATCTTGATGGCCTCGCCCACCTTGTACCGGGCCATGACGTAAAGCAGCCCTACTTTGACCACCTCCTCTGGGGGCAGGACCCGGTCCAGAAAGTTCCCTCCCTGGCCGGTGGCTGTGATCCGGTACAGCACCTGGTACTCCACCTCCATTGGGGCCTTGTTTCCCGCCCGGTCCGTGGCCTCGACGAAAAAGTCGTGGTAGCCGCCCTGCGCAGTATCGAGGAGATCCCCAGACGCGGCCGTGGCCCAGGCCTCCAGGATTCCGGAGAGGGCATCGTAGGCCCACCAATCCACCTTGACCTTCTCCCGGACCAGGTACTTGGCCCCGTCCACTGGGGCGTGGATGCGGATCCGCGGTGGGGTTGTGTCAATCCAGACGAGAACAGTTTTCGGTGACTCCGCGTTGCCTGCATTGTCCACAGCCCAGTAGCGCACCGTGTGCTTCCCATCTTGAGTGAGGGTGAACGCGTGCGGGTTCTGGGGGACACAGGTGACGGGCCCGTTGTTGACGGAATAGCAGATGAGCTGAACGCCGGAGCCGCCGTTGTCGGTGGCGGTGATGGTGATCGTGACGGGCGTGTTGTTCCAGCCGTAGGGATTGGGGGCGGGGTCCAGGGTCGCGAAGGAGGTGGGGGGGATGGTATCCTGGGCCAGGGCCAGGGCTCCAGCAATCAAAAGGCCCAACATCCCAAGAACTCCTTTCATGGCATCACCTCCTGGTCCGATGATAGCGCAGCGGGGCGCCAAGGTCCCTTTCGCCTCCTGCCGACCACCCTCCCCGTCCCCCCATGCGGGGGGAACAGCATATGGGATACGGCTTCCTTTGTGTTCGGCTGTGCGTTTTCTCCTCTCCCGCGGCGGAAGAGGGCCAGGGTGAGGGGCGCATGGGTGAAGAAAAGTCACTTTCCGATACCCCTTGGGTTCCCCACGCCGGGGGCCTTGGGGCGTGACCTTGCGCCAAAAAAGAAAGGGGCCCCGGAATCCGGGGCCCCTGAAAACCCTAGCTCAGGACTAGAACGTGAACGTCCAGCCCAAGCAGAAGCTGTTGGAAGCGCAGGTGGCCGCAGCGACGGTCCCGTCCAAGTTGAGCGTGAAGTTGGCCATGATCGGGATCTTCACGCTGTACACCATCCGGGTGAGGTCGAACAGGCCACCGTTGCTGCCGAAGTAGATCTTGAGGTCGGCGGTGTACTTCCCGCCGCAGCAGCCGGCGCCGCAGAAGCCGAGGGCGATGTACTCAAACTCGCCGCAGGTCGCGAGGAAGATGTCGCCCAGGATGCCCTCAACACCAGCCACATCGATGGCGTTCACGATCTCGAGATAGTTGCAGTCGCCCAGCGTGCACTTGATCTTGAACCCGTAGATCTCGATGGCCGGGTAGTAACCGACATCGGCCACGTCGCCGTACACCGTGAAGCAGGCGTCACCAAAGCCGGCGAACTTCGGGGTGAGCTCGATGCTCTTGCTGTCCTCCGTGAAGGTGATTGTGAAGTCGAAGGAGATGCCGCAGCAGATCTGGATGATGTCATACATGGCGATGACGAGGCTCTCGAAGCCGCCCTCCTTCACGAAGGTCAGGGTGGCGTCGTAGGTGATCCCGCAGCACAGCCCAACGCCCTTCAGTTCGAGGATAGCCTTGAGAAACTCGATGCCCTCACAGCAGTCCTCGAAGTACAGCTTGCCGCTAATCGGGTCCACCTTGAGGCTGAGGATGTACTGCATGCCGTAGGCACCGGTCTGCTGACACGTCGTGGTGTCCGGGCGCCAGGGCCCAAACGGCCAGCAAGCCGTGGCGAAGAAACAGCTGTTGTAGTCCGTGTCCCAGTGGCGGACGGTCAGGCCGAGACCCACGCCGCCGAAGTCAAAGCTGGTCACAAGATCGGAACCCATGTACTCAGGGACGGTGGGGTTGAACCACATGCGGCTGGTCAAGCTGAACGGCCCAAGCGCGCCCTTGCCGGTGAAGGAGACCCGATCAAGGCCCGCGGCCGTGAACCGGAACGCGCCGGTGATGTCGAACCCGGCCACATTGTAGGTGAGGCTCAACGTGCTGGTGAGGGAGGTTGAAGGAACAAGACACAAAGTCGTCGTCCAGCTGCCCTTAATGGCGATCTGGCTAAAGCCCAACGCACCAAACGTACACAACGCAACCAAAATCGCGAGAGCCCGCTTCATAGAAACTTACCCTCCTTTTTCATTTCTCCACAAGATTTTTCCCTGCTTTCCTAACCTTAGGCCCAAGGCTTGGTCCGCCTTGCACTGCAGTCGTCCTTGCCGTCCGTTCTCACCCCCTTTGCTCAGGATTCGGCCCCTATTATAGGCAGGAAGGCGAGCTTGTCAAGACCCCCGTGGGCCCACCCCCCAAGAACCCTGTCTGTAACTTAGATTACGTTCACGGGCCTTGCACCTCGTCCAGGGAAAAGCCGTAGGGATCTGCGTTTCATTTGCAACCCTCCGCACCTTTCCCTCGGGGGCGCCAAGCGGGGACGCGTGACGGGAAACACGGTGATGGGAAAATCGCTTCGCATCCTCTTTCCCCGCGGCGAGGCAGCCCCGCGGGCCATGGATGTAAGAGGAAAAAAAGCGCGCCCGGGAGGACTCGAACCCCCAACCGTCGGCTCCGAAGGCCGATGCTCTGGTCCAATTGAGCTACGGGCGCTTGGGAGGAGCGACGGGACTTGAACCCGCGACCACCGCGGCCACAGCGCGGTGCTCTGCCAACTGAGCTACGCTCCCCTGGTACGCCCGGGAGGACTCGAACCCCCAACCCGTGGGTTAGAAACCCACCGCTCTTTCCTGTTGAGCTACGGGCGCTGAGCGGGTAACGGGAATCGAACCCGTGTCACTGGCTTGGAAGGCCAGCGCTCTACCATTGAGCTATACCCGCATGATGAGGATCCATTGCCAATCATAGCGCCGGCCCCTTCCCCCCGTCAACCACACCAAGCCTTGTCTCCCAAATCCATCCCCCTCCCAACTCCCTCCCGCCAGGGGAGGGAGGAGCGGGTTTCTGTCGCATCGAGACAAGACAAGCCCACCACATCAAGGCTTGCCTACCCGATCCCCCCTCCTTGGGCAGGAAAGGGCTCGGTTTTCACCGCAATACCTGGACAAGCCCACCAAGGTTCCCTCGGCCCATGCGGCCATCGACAGCCCTCACGGGTGAACAGGGGAAGGACTCCACCTCCCTCGATGGGAGAGGCCAGGCGAGGGTGGGAAGCGAATGGAGGGGGGAACCTATCCCGGCGGGAGGCTCTTTTCCGAACTCCCCTCTGAAGCTTGGACTCAGCCCTTGTCCCCCCCGCTTGGTCGAGGTATATTGGACGTGCTCTAGGGCGTAGCCAAGCGGTAAGGCAGCGGCCTTTGGAGCCGCCATTCGGAGGTTCGAATCCTCCCGCCCTAGCCAACCGTGGTCCGCGTGGAGCTCCTTTCCATCACCCCCAACCCCGAGGCCGTCATCGCCCGCGCAGCCCGCGTCTCCCACCGCAGCGAACTCCGCGCCTCTCCACCATCCGACGCCAAGCTCATCCGCCGCCTCATTGACCTGGGGCATGAATCGGTCCTGGAGTTCGCCTCGGCCACGTTCCTCCTCGAAGGCCTCTCCCGCGCCTGCGCCAATCAGCTCACCCGTCACCGCCTGGCCAGCTTCGTGCAGGAGTCCATGCGCTACGTGGACGTCTCGGACCGGGAGTTCGTGTGGCCGGAGAAGCTCTGGGGCTCGCCTTTGCGGCCGCGCGTGGAACAACTGTTCGCCGAGGCCAAGGCCATCTACAACCAAGCCCTGAAACAGGGAATTCCCAAGGAGGACGCGCGGTACGTCCTGCCCCTGGGCATGGAGACCCGGCTGGTGGTGGGGGCCAACTTCCGCGAGTGGCGGCACATCCTCAAGTTGCGCACCGCCCCCGACGCCCAGTGGGAAATCCGGCACGTCTGTCGTGAGGTGCTGCGCATCCTCGCCCACCACGCTCCCACCGTGTTCGCCGACCTGGAGGTTCCCGCTTGATGGGCCTGCTTTCCGATGAAGAGGTCCGCGCCCTGTGTGAAGCGCAGCCGCCGCTGCTGAGCCCGTTCGTTCCGCGCCAAGAGGGCAAACCCTCCTACGGCCTGGGTTCCTACGGATACGACCTGCGGTTGGGACAGCGGTTCCTCGTGCCGTTGGGCGGCGTCAACGCGGTGTTGGACCCTGTGAACTTCCCCCGCGAGCACTTCCGCGAAGTCCTGGCCGAAAAATACTTCGAGCTGGCTCCTCACTCCCAAGTTCTGGCCGAGTCCGTGGAGACTTTTCACATGCCCCCCGACGTCATGGGCATCTGCTGGGGGAAGTCCAGCTACGCCCGGTGCGGGTTGTTGGTGAATGTGACGCCCTTGGAGCCGGGGTGGAGGGGCAAGCTCACCCTCGAACTGGCGAACCTCTCACCGCTTCCGATTCGCCTCCACGTGGGGCAGGGCATTGCCCAGGTCGTGTTTTTCCGCAGCCGCCGACCGCGCCGCACCTACACGGAGAAGGAAGCGGGTGGGGCCTACCAGGACCAACCCGGGGTAACCTTGCCCCGGTGAACGCATGGGGTACCGCTACGTGGTGTTGGGGGCTGGCCGCCAAGGCGTGGCCGCGGCCTACGACCTCGCCCTCCACGGCCAGGCCGACGAGGTGGTGTTGGCCGACCGGAACGAAGAGGCCGCCCAAGCGGGCGCAGCGCGGGTGAACGCCTTGGTGGGGCGATCGGTGGTGACGCCCAAGGGGGCCCACGCTGCTCACCTGCCCACCGTGCGCCCTCTCCTCGAGGGAGCCCACGGCCTTGTTTCCGCCGTGCCCTACAAGTTCAACCTAAGCCTCACCGAATTGGCCATCCGCATGGGCGTGCACATGGTGGACCTCGGTGGTCACACCGGCGTGGTGCGCCGGCAGCTGGCCTTGAGCCCCCACGCCCAGCGGGCCGGCGTGACCGTCGTGCCCGACTGCGGCATGGGGCCCGGGCTCAACATCACCCTGGCCCTCCTGGCCATGGAAGCCTTGGACGAACCTCAAGAGGTGCGCATTTACGACGGGGGCCTGCCCCAGGAGAACAAGCCGCCGTGGGGCTATGTTCTACTGTTCAGCGCCGAAGGGCTGGTGAACGAGTACAGCGGCGAGGCGTTCTTTCTGCGCAACGGCCGCGTCACGCCGGTGCCGGCCCTGTCCGAGCTTGAGGAGTTGGAAATCCCGGGATTGGGGCGGCTTGAGGCGTTTGTGACCTCCGGCGGCCTTTCCACCATGCCCTGGACGTTTGAAGGCCGGCTCCAAGTGCTGGAAAACAAGACCCTGCGCTATCCCGGCCACTGCCGGCTGCTTTGGGTCCTGCGGGACCTAGGGCTGTTTGGCGAAAACCCCGTGGACGTGGGCGGTGTAGAGGTGGTTCCCCGGGACGTGCTGGCCACGCTTTTGGCCCGGGCGTGGTACGATCCCCAGGTCAAGGACCTGGCCGTGATCTACGTGGTGGCGCGGGGCCGCAAAGACGGCTACCCCGCCGAGGCCACGGTGCAACTGGTGGACCTCTACGACGAGCGCACGGGCTTCCGGGCCATGGAAAAGCTCACGGGCTGGCACGCAGCCATGGTGCTGGAGCTGGCCGTGCGCGGGGAAATCCCGCGCGGCGTGATCCCCATTGAGCAGGCGTTGCCGGGGAGCAAGTTCGCTCAGTTGGCCCCTGCACGGGGCTGGAACGTGGATCTGCGCGTAAAGAGGAGCATGTCGTGAAAACGCTTGTGGTGTACTACTCGCGGTTCGGGAGCACGGCCCAGGTGGCGCAAGGGGTGGCCCAGGCCTTGGGCGCGGAGCTGCGAAAACTGGAGTTGGCCCGCTGGTGCACTGTGGGCAGTCTCATCATCCGCACGTTCCTGCGGCGGTACGTGCCGTTGAAGCCGCTCGACGTGGACTGGAAAGCTGTGGATCGAGTGGTGGCGTGCGCTCCGGTGTGGGCTGGTCGGCCGGCCAACCCGCTCCTCAGCTTCCTTCGTCACGCACCCCTGGAGAACAAGGAGGTTGCGGTTCTGTTGACGACGGGAGGCAGACGGAACCCGGGCGCCCGCGCGGCCATAGAAGAAGCCCTGCGCGGCCGCAACGTCCGGCTCACGAAGGTGGACATGCTGTCTACAACTAAGGTTTCCCTTGAGGAGCTGCGGCAGCAGGGAGCGGCATGGGCGCAGGGGCTGGCCCGCTAGGCCGGGAGGGGTTGTGGAGCTGCTCGAGCGGCTGGGCCTTTCGCTTCCACCTGAGCTTTTGAACCGGGCGCTGACCCATGCCTCGCTGGCCCACGACCTGGGCGAGGAGAGCAACGAGCGGCTGGAGTTCTTGGGCGACGCGGTGCTGGACCTGGCCGTGGCTGATCTCTTGTTCCACAAGTTCCCCACCCATGAAGAGGGAGACCTTTCCAAGTTCCGTGCTGTGCTGGTGTCCCGGCCTGTGCTTGCGGAAATCGCGCAAAAGTTGGGTCTGGGGGAGCAGCTGCGCGTGGCCGCCAGCGCGGAGGGAAGTGGCGCGCGGCAACGCCCGTCCATTTTGGGCGCCGCCCTCGAAGCCCTGGTGGGCGCGGTGTTCCTCCATCACGGCTACGCGGGAGCCCGCCAATTGGTGGAGCACCTCCTCGCCGAGCGCATGAAGGCCCTCCAAATGCAGCCCCCGCCGGATTACAAGTCGCTTCTGCAGGAACTGGCCCAGGCCCGCTACCACGAGCTTCCCCGCTACGAAACGGTGGAGACCGAAGGGGCAGAGCACGCCAAGGTGTTCACCGTGCGCGTGGCCCTGGGTGGGGAGGAGGCCGTGGGCCGTGGCCGCACGAAAAAAGAGGCCGAGCAAGCCGCGGCCAAACGACTGTACCTCAAGCTGGCCGAGGCTGCAGAGGGCGATCCGCCCCCAAACAGCGACGCGCAACGCGATAACGGTAACAGGTGACGCGTGACGGGAAAGATGAGTGATGGGGAAACGGGGCGGCGTACCCTTTTCCCACGTGGGGAGGGCGGAGGAGGTCGGGGCCTTGTCGGCCGCCCCGCAGCCAAGGGGTCGCCTTGCTGCCCATTTCCGCAGTCCCTCACCCCAGGGGACGGCCGCGGCTTTCCCCCTTGGGGGTGAGCTTCCGAAGTTGAGCGCGTCGCCCCTCTTCGGTAAGCTGCCTTTCCCAACAACACCTATGTCCGTGCTTGTTCTGACCAAGACTTGGTGCATGCCGCGCGCGGTTACCAGCGGGGAGGCCCGATGACGCCGGCGGTGACCTCGCTGGCCATCCTTGGCGTTGTCCTCATCCTGTACGCCACGGAGAAAATTCCGCTGGGCGTTACCTCCGTGGGGGCGTGCGTGGCCATGGTGCTGTTCCGCGTGGCCGACTTTTCCGTGGCGTTCAGTGGGTTTGTTTCGGACGTGGTGTTTTTGGTGGGGGGTATGATCGTGGTGGGCACGGCGTTTATGGAAAGCGGGGCTTCCCAAGCGCTAGGGGAGGCCATCCTCCGCCGTGCAGGAAGAAGCGAGCGGCGCATCCTGGTTCTCACCCTGATTTTGGCTGGGGCTCTTTCCGCGTTTTTGAACAACAGCACGGTCACGGCCATGTTCCTGCCCCTGATTTTGGGCATGGGGGCGTCCTCGCCGGAGCGCATCCGCCCTGCCCACGTGCTCATGCTCGTGGCCTTTGCCGCTAGCGCCGGGGGGATGATGACGTTGGTGGGGTCCACACCCCCCCTCATCGTGCAAGGGGTGCTGCAGAAGGCCGGCGAAACCACCTTCGGCTTTTTTGAGTTCGGCCTTGTGGGGTTGCCCATCTTCGCGTTGCTTGTGGTGTACGCGATGTTCGTGGGCTACCCGTTGACGGTGAAGCTGTTGGCCCAGCGCCAGCTTCCCGTGCTGGCCGCTCCCCAACCGGCCAACCCCCACACCCGCGACATGCGCCGCGTGATCACAAGCTCGGCCATCATGGGGCTGTGCATCCTCCTCTTCGCAGCCCACGCGCTTCCTTTTCCAGCTGTGCAGAAAGCGCTCCCCCCCTTGGGCGTGACGGCCATGCTCGGGGCCGTGCTGACGATTGTTACGGGCTGCATCCGCGACGTTGACGTGTACAGAAAGATGGACTGGAACACGATTTTCGTCCTGGCGGGGGCGATGGGCATGGCCGCCGCCTTGGACAAAAGCGGCGGGGGAAGGCTGTTGGCTGATTTGGTCCTGCAGGCCCTTGGGCCTGGGGTAACGCCGTTTGTGGTGTTGGCCGCCATCACCGGGCTCAGCATGGTCCTCACCCAAATTTCCTCCAACACGGCGGTCACGGCGATGATGGCCCCCATTGCCTTGTTCTTGAGCCAGCAGATGGGCGTGGCCCCCCAACCGTTCCTCATGGCCCTGGCCACCGCGGCAGCCGCTTCCTTCGCCACCCCGGTGGCTACCCCGCCCAACACCCTGGTGCTCGTCGCCGGCTACAAGTTCCTGGACTACGTCATCGTGGGCGGCCTGTTCAACCTGCTTTGCTACTTCGTGGTCATCCTGCTCGTGCCCCTCATCTGGCCCTTCTAGCCCATGCCTGTGGTATGATCGTGGCCAAGGAGGGAACCATGCGCAAGCTCGTGTGGTGTATGGCCGTCCTGGTCTTGGGCTGTTCGGCCTGGGCCCAGCTGGAAGACGCCCGTGACATGGCCTTCGGCAACAAACCCTTTAACCCCACCGACGAAGGCCAGGTCATGTGGGCTATGCTGCGGGATAACGACGCAGGCAACCGGGACCCCGTGATCTTTACCCGCATCGAGGTGACGAACTTAGGCACGGCCCGGGCTGAGGACCTGGAGTGGATTGAGGTCCGCCTGGAGGTGGGTGGGCAGCGGGTGGTCCTCACCCGTGGAACGCAGTTCCCCATTGTGGAAGTCCTGCTTCCCCGCCCGGTGGAGGAGCGACAAATCCCCGACGATGGCGAGGGCAGCCTCACCGTGTGGATCAAAGCCTCCGGTCGGATCAGCGATGGACGCACTGTCCAGCCCAAAATTCGGCTGTGGTGGTCCGAAGGGGGCGAGGGTGGGACCTTCGAATTGGTCGACGCTGCGCCCGAGGTGTTCGTGGTGGACAAGAGCTTGGAGGCCCGGGGCCTGCCTGGCCCGGAAGGGGGTTACCTCAACCCCGGCGACACCTTCCTGGTGGCCGAGGCTGAGGTGTGGGACACCCCCGACGTCAACAACCATGCCCTGTACGTGGTGGCGGTGCGCGTGGATGGCCCCAAGGACCTGATCTGGACCGTGGACATCAACAACGGCGTGACGCGGCTCGAGGTCCCCGCGGGTGTGGACTTCCGCCTGCCCGAGCCCGCCTTCGTGGCTTGGGATACCTACGACGAAGTCCGACCAGGCCCTGTTCGCGTGTTGGTCACCGTGCCCCCCACGTTCCTGCCCAAGGACCCGCTGACTGTGACCCCTGCGCTCAAGGTCACGGTGCGCGAGGGACGCACCGGCCCCCAGGAGAAGACGTTCGCCTTCACGGACCCCATCGCGGACACCGTGGTGGCCGCTGGATTGGAAAAGGTGGAAGTGGCGGTACCGGACGCGGGCCGGGTGTTCACTGCCAATCCCCGCACCCTCAACTACTCCACCCTCAACTTGGCGGACCAGGACCGCAACGCCACGCCGGTGCGCTTGGATACCCTGGAACTCGTGCCCTTGGGCACGATCACCACGCAAATCCAGTCCCTCGAGGTGTTGGACGGCCGCGGGAACTACGTGGGCTTTGCCAATGCCCTGTCCATTCCTCTGCTGGCGCCCGACGGGAAGCCCATCCTCCTTTTGGACGACCGCTCCACGTCCTTCAACATCGCCCTGTACCTGGCGGAGAAGCTGCCCTTGGGCGGAAGCTTGCTTTTGCAGCACAAGGTGGCCGTAGAAGAAGTGTTGCCGCGGGAATTTCTGGCCGCTCCTGGGACCGACACCAAGTTCAAGGGCGTGCAGTCCGTCACCCCGGCCAAGGCGATCTTCTTCGGCCAGCCCAAGATCACGTTGAGCGCGGTGGGCACCAACGTGGAAATCTCCACCGACGGCGAGACGGTGGGCACCTTGGCTGGAACGCTCAAGCACACGCCAGGAGCAGGGGTCTCCCCGGCCCTGGTCTCGGCCAAGCTCATCGCCGAGTCGCCCTATCGCATTGCAGAGGAAAAGCTCACCCGCGAAACCGGTGAGCTTGCCTTCCGCGTGGAGACGGGCAAAACCACGGCACGGGCGGGCAAGCTCGTCTCCGCGGCGTTTGAACTGGTGCCCACGCGGTTCCTGGAGCCCACGGTGTCCGTGGGTGTGGAACTCCGCGTGAGCCGGTTTGTGGACTGGGCAGGCATCGATCTCCCCTACACCGTAAGCCCAAGCCGGGTCACCCTCACCTTCACCATGCCCAAGCTGGAGCTCAAAGCGGACAAGAACAAAGTGGAGCTCAGCGTGGACAAGCCCCTGCGCAGCCTCACCGGCGTGTGGAAGTTCAACCCCGAGGACCAACTGGAACTTTGGGAAGCTCTGGCCCTTGAGGGCTACAAGGTGACGGTCCTCGACACGCAGCCAGGGGCCATCACGTTCAAGGTGGAGCTGGTGCCTGGTGCCACGGCGGCCAGCGGCGTGTTGCTGACCACCACGTTCGGAGCTCCCGAGGAGCGCAAGGCCGCATTGACCCTTGAGGTCCTGGAGGTCATCGACGCGGCGGGCAAGAAGTCGCCGTGGGCCCTGAAAGAGGACACGGTGGAGCTCACCGTGGGTCCGGTCAAGGTCGCGCTCCAGGTGCAGCAGAACGTCATCGACCTCTTGGTGGACCAACCGTTGGCCCGGCTGACAGGGGTATGGAAGTTTGCCCCGGCCGCGGAGTTGAGGTTGACCTTCCTGCGGACGGCCGACGGCTACACGGCGCAAATTTTGGAGGCCCAGCCGGGGGCCATCACGTTCAGCGTGGAGCTTGTCGAGGGGGCCGCCACAAGCGGCCTCCTCCTGTCCACCCTGTTTGGGGCCCGCGCGGAAACCAAGGTCCAAGTGGAGCTTGAGGTGCTGGAAGTGGTGTACCGCAGTGGGATTCCTGTTTCCTGGGTGGTCCTTGGAAGCCCGGTGGAGGTGGTGGCAAAGCCCTAGGGGCCTTATACTTGGATTTTGCGGTCCCGTCGTCTAGCGGCCTAGGATTTCGGGTTCTCAACCCGACGACACGGGTTCAAATCCCGTCGGGACCATTCCTTGCGCCCCAGGTCGACCTGGGGTGCTTTTTTTCTCCGCGGCGTTGGTGTAGGATTGAGGGCGGTTCGGAGCGTGGCGCAGCCTGGTAGCGCACTGGCATGGGGGGCCAGGGGTCAGCGGTTCAAATCCGCTCGCTCCGACCAGGCTTATTTCTTGGGCAGAGAAAATTCGTCCAGAACGCGCACTTGGGGAAGGAGCTGCCCGGCCCGCAGCTGGGCCACGCCCATCACCCGCACGTGGATCTCTTCTGCGGTCGCTTCCACGGCGGCGTAACCGTACCAGCCCTCTACACCCACGATCGAGCCCTCCACCCGCGGCCGGGCCAGCGCATAGAGGTTGGCCCCACCTAGGCCCACCACCACATACGTCACCCCGTCCCGTTCGATCCGCTCGTAGTTGTGGGCGTGCCCACTGAACACCAGGTCCACACCGAGCTCCACGAACAACGGGTGCCACACCTTCTGCAGTCCTTCCGTGCCCGGGCCGTAGGAGGCGTCCGAGGAGAACACCGGGTGGTGGAAGATCACGATCTTATGCGGTTCAGGGCCGGAGAGATTGGCCCGCAACCATTCCAATTGGTCGTTGTAGTCCTGCAGCTTGCGCAAGTTGGAGTCCAGCCCCACGACGACCACGTCGCCGTAGCGCAACACCCACCAGCGCTTATCCATCCGGCCCCCGCCGGGGGGTAGGGTGAAGTGCTGGTAGTACGTGAGGCTGTCCCGCTCGTGGTTGCCCAGCACGGGGACGAGGGGGGCCCAGCGCAGGATCGGCGCCATGGACGAAAAGAAAAAGCGCCAGTGGCTGGGGATGGGCGTCTCCACCAGGTCGCCGGCGTGGAGCACAAAATGGAACGGCCAGGGATCGCAAACCATGGACCAGGCCACGAGTTCCACCCGGTTGATGCCTTCCCATTGCCACTGCGTGTCCCCCAAGACGGCGAAGCGCACGGGCTCCCCGGGTTCGGGCGCGGTTTTGAACGCTCCCGCCGCGGTGCATGCCCCATCAGCAAAGCACAACCGATAGGCGTACCACGTCCCCGGCTCCAGCCCTTCCAGCGTGACGTGGGCTATTTTCTCCTCAGGGGAGGGTTCGTAAGAAAGGGTCCAGTTCAGCTGTTCACTGGCAAAATATTCCGCCAAGGGCCCAAAGCGCACCGTTACCGGCGCGGGTGTGGCCCACGCCCAGGAGATGGTGATCGTGGTGGCTGTGGGAGCACCCGTCCACGGCCCGTAGAGCAGGGGCGCAGCCCCAGCGCAGCCCGCCAGAATCCAAACCCAGACAACCACCCACAGCTTTCTCATGTCCCCTCCTTGGTCCACAGACGGATCTGCTCGGGAAAGCCTACCTCGATGCGCGGCCCGCCCCGCAAGCTGTCCCATTGCAGCACGCCCGTCACCAAAACTTCTTTGCCGATCCACTCCGACCACGGCGTTTCATGGACCCAAGGCCGCGCACAAGGGTCGGGGCTGAGGATCGCGCGGAACCCGTAGCGGCTCCCCTCAGCCCACAGGGACCAGCCCTTGGGGTCTACGCTGACCTGGGCTACGGTGAACACCACGCTGACCACCTGTGTGACGTACGGCACGGGATTGGCCTCGATTTGGGCCAGGGCCAGGGGGTCGGCGAATTCGCTCCACAGCCCAAGCTGCTCCATCTGGGCTTCCACAAGGGCACGCACAAAGCGGCAGTAGTACTTTTCCCGTTCGGGGTCATACACCAACAGCCGGGCCAGCCCTGCACGAAGGAGGTTCTCGTTCACCAAAACCCATCCCTCTTCCGTTTCCACCCATAGGTAGGCCAGGAGGCGGCGATGCGCGTCGCGCAGCTCTTGGGAATTGAGCTCCACATAAACGGCCTTGCCCATCGTGAGCCGGCGGAAATGGCGTGTGGCTTCCTCCGACCACGGTTCCCCCACCTCGGGCGCATTGATGCCCAAAAGGCGCACCGTTTCGTGGGCGGAGACCCCCGGCGGGGGCGTCTCGCGGAACGAAATCGTGGCCGTGTCCCCATCGAACCAGCGGGTGATACGGGCCAGGATCGCTCCTTCCGGGGGCTGGGCCACACCGCTAACCCAGAAGAACACAAGACCCCATAAGAGACCTTTGAGCACCTTCTGCATGTTGGAGTGCACCTCCTGATTCTTCACCGTTCGTAGTGGACCCGGCGTTGGGTCACCGTGAGCTGGAACAGCGAAAGCGCGAAGATGATGGCGAACAAAATGACCGAGGCGGCCGAAGCCAGCCCATAATGGCCGGAGTCAAACGCCTTCGTGAACACGTAGTACACGATGGTCAAGCCGGATTTTTCTGGACCAGGGCCTTGCAGCAAAATGAGCACTTCCTCGAAGATTTTGAACGACCCGATGAGGGAGATGATGAGCAGGAAGAAGATTTGCGGGGTAAGAAGGGGCAACGTGATCCGCCGCCACACCTGCAAGCCACTGCCCCCATCCACCCGCGCGGCCTCGTAGTACTCTTTGTCAATGCCTTGCATGCCCGCCAACAGGATCAGGGCTTGGTAGCCCACAAACCTCCATACGTTCATGATGATGAGCGCCGGCAACACCAGCTTGGGGTTGTTCAGCCAGTCCAAGAGGTCAAAGGACAAACTTCGCCCGAACAACGGCACTGTAACGGAGTTCAGGGCTTGGACAAATGAGGAAAGGAAATAGTTCAACAGGCCGAAGTGGCGGTCGTAAATCCAGCTCCACACCATGGTGATGGCCACCACCGGCGTGATGTAAGGCAGGAAGTTGGCCAGGCGGAAAAGCGCCCGCCCTTTCACGGCCTGGTTCAACAAGGTTGCGATCAAAAGAGCTAAGAAAAGCGTGGTGGGCACACTGACCCCCACGTAGATCGATGTATTCCGCAGTGCCTTGACAAAATCGCGGTCTTGGAACACGCGGGTGAAGTTGTCCCACCCCACGGGCACGCTGACCCACCCGGTGGCAGCCCGGTAAACTTTGAGAGCGTTTCCCTCTTGGAGAACGGTGTACTCCTGGTTGGAATGGTCGTCTTTGAGCACCCACCGCCCCGCCTCGCGTGCGCGCATCCATAGCCCATCCGGAGAGGCTCCATCCTGCGCGAGGGCTGCCACCAGCCCATCGGGCAAACGGCCGCGGTTCAACAGCCGAACCCACTCGTCCACTTCTTGCGTGAAGGTGGCTATCACCTTCCCGGGGACTGTGCGCGTGCGGATGTCGTAGGCGCTGTACACGAAGGCGTTGATGAAGGGATAGAACGTGAATAAGCCCAGAACAATCAACGTGGGCAGGAGGTAGACGTAGGCCTCCACCGTCTCCCACCAAAAGCGCTTTTTGCGCCAGTCCTCAGGAAGCTTCATGGTTTAAAAGGGCGGGGAGGAAAAGTCGTTCTGCTTCCCCTCCCCGCCCGGTCTTTCCTCACTGATCACTCGAGAAGAGCAGCCAGCTCAGCAGCCAAGGCGTTAAGGATGGCCTCAGGGGTATCCTCGCCCTTGAGCAGGAGTTCGTAGTAGGTGATGAGCAGGGTGCGCATGTCCATGTAGTTGGGGTGGAGGAGCTGGCCGAAGCCGCCGGCGAGGAGCTGCTGGGTTCCCACCCGCGCGATCTCGCTCTGGGCCATCACCGCCTGCCAGGCTGCGCTTTCAATGGCGCTCTTCGTCACCGGCAGGTACCCGGTGTTCTCCGCCCAGTACACGATGTTGTCCTCGCGGAGCAGGAAGGCGATCAGTTGGGCTGCGGCCTGGATCTGAGCCCGGGTCTGCTTGGGGGCGAAGATGGCCAGGTTCGTGCCCTGGATCATGGATGCGCAGTTGCGGTAGCAGGGCAACGGCGCCACAGCCAACGGCACGCCCGCTGTCCTGGCGGCGTTGATGTTGTAGGGGTAACCGGCCGAAGTGTCCAGCCACCCGCCGATGACCAAGCCCTTGGAGACGGCGTCGGAGATGTAAGCGCCCTGGATGAGGGCGTACTTGGCGATGTCCGCCACAAACCGCGCGGCCTCCAAGCCCTTTTCGTCGTTGATGGTGACCGCGGTCCAGTCCTCATTGAGGATGGAGCCACCGGCCTGGGTGAGGAAGGTGAGGAAGATCTCCGGGTTCGGGGGCCGGAACGCCGTGCCGTACTGCACGAGGTTGCCCTGCTCATCGAACTTGGCCGTGGCCTTGACCAGCGCCGCGAACTCCTCCCACGTGGTGGGTGGGGTGGGCCAGAGGTCGGGTCGATAATAGAGCACGATGATGGACTTGTTGAACGGCACTGTGACCAACCGGTCGTTGAACCGCTGCTCAAACTGGGGGAGGATGTCGTTCAACACCTCCTCAGGCAGGAAGAGGTCGAGATCCACCAGGGCATCGAGCCACTGCGTGGTCCAGTTCTCGTACTGCTGGGCCAAGGTGGGCGGTTCACCGGCTGCCACCGCAGCGGTCAACTTCTGCTGCAGGGCGCTGTAGCCCCCTTGGTAGATGAGCTCAACCTTGATGTTCGGGTTCTCCGCCATGAACTTTTGCACCAGGGTGGTCAAAGCCTGCCCGTGGGCGCCGCTCATGGCGTGCCAGAAGGTGATCGTTACCTGGGACCAACCCACAACGCCCAAAGCCAAAACCGCAAGAATCGCCAGAACTTTCTTCATCCTCGTTCACCTCCTAAAGCATTTTGTTCTTCTTGCCGCTTTTCCTGATTTCCAACCAACCTTAGTTAGTGTTGCCGTTCCGCTTCTCACCTCCTCACCGCAATCCGGTGCGGGCAATGCCCTGGATGAACTGCTTTTGGGCGAACAAGAACAGGATCAACACGGGGATGATGGCCATCGTAGCCGCGGCCATCAGCCGTGGGTAGTCGGTGCCGATGTCCATCATGAAATACCTTAACCCCACGGGGACCGTGCGCAACTCCACCTTATCGGTCATCACGATCACCCACAAAAAGGCGTTCCAGGAGCCCACAAACTTGAACAAGGCCACGGTGGCAATCCCCGGCCGCACCTGGGGGACAGCGATCTGGAAAAGGTAGCGCAGGCGCGAGCAGCCGTCGATGCGCGCCGAGTCCCAAAACTCATCCGGCACCGTGCGGAAAAACTGCCGCAACAGAAAGATCCCGAACACCCCAGCCGTCCACGGGATGATGAGCGCGTAATAGGTGTTGTACCAGCCCAGCCGCTTGATCAGGACAAAGCTGGGGACCAAAAGCATCTGTCCGGGGATCATCAACGTCCCCAACAGGAGGTTAAACAACACATTTTTCCCGAAAAACCGCATCTTGGCGAACGCGTAGCCCGCGGGGATGGAGGTGATCACGTCCAGCACCGTGGTCACCAGGGCGATGAAGAAGGAGTTGAAAAAATAACGGCCAAACGGTGCGGCGTTCCACGCCGCGGGGTAGTTCTCCCACAGCACGGGATTGGGGATCCACACGGGAGGATTGCGCAAAGCCTGGGTCAGCGTCTTCAGCGAGGTCGTGGCCATCCAGAAAAAGGGCATGGCCATCACGGCCACAGTGAAAAAGAGCAGCAAGTAAATGGCCAACAGCCACACAACGCGGCGGGCACGATAAGCGCCGCTTGTTGCACGGACTTTACCGGTGGGCATGTAAGCCTCGCTGATTATACGCCCCTGTGGGCTAGGCCCGCTAGTCCACGGCCTGGTGAAGTTCCCGGTTCGTCCACGACAAGGGCGGGCTTCGCGGGTAAAGTTGCTCCCGGGCTTTCATGACCGTAGAGCAGGCCCTGAAGATTCTACGTGACCACGGTGTGCCGAAGAACGTGGTGCGGCACGCCTGGGCTGTGGCCGTGGTCGCCCACCACCTGGCTCGGCGTCTGCAGGGCCGGGGGTTCGTCGTGGATGCCCAGCGGGTGCGGCTGGGCGCCCTGCTCCACGATCTGGACAAGCTCGCCGAGGGCGAACATGGCCGGCAAGCGGGCCGGTGGCTGCGCGACCTGGGCTTCCCCGAACTGGCCCCTTTGGTGGAACGCCACGTCCTGCACACCTGGCCGGATACCCCTTTGCAAACGTGGGAGGAGAAGCTGGTGCACTACGCGGACAAGGTGGTGGAGGGGTGGCGGGTGGTGGGCCTCCGGCCGCGGTTGGAGGCCTTGCGCCGTCGCTACCCACGCTATGCCCATGAAATTGAGGCCGCCGAGCCCTTTTTGCTGGCTTTGGAGCAAGAACTGGCCCAAGCCTTGGGCGTGTCCCACAAAGAGCTCGCGCGCGAACTTGAAGGCTTGGACACGCGTTTGCCCGCGGAGGTGGAGGCGACGTATGATGCGCCGGAGGTGAGCGATCCATGACGGCGCAGAAGGCGCAAGGCCTGAAAAAAGCCCTGCTGTGGGTCGTTGTGGGGGTCCTGTTGGGAGGCTGCGACCTCATCCGTCAAGTTCCTGTTTTGCCACCGGACCGCGCGCCCTTGGGGGTTACGGCCACGATGGCCGACCTGGAAAACGCCATCGAGGTGCGCTGGTTGCCTGTGGAGCGCGCCACCACCTATGAGGTCTACCGCGCGGAACAGGCGGGAGGGTCGTGGACTTTGGTGGGCACCCCTTCGGACACGGTTTTCCAGGACCCCACACCCGAGCTGGGGAAGCTCTATTGGTACAAGGTGCGGGCGTGCAACAGCGTAGCGTGTGGTCCGGAATCCGCGGTCGTGGTGGGCTACGCCGGTCGGCCCCCCGCCCCGCAAAACGTCCAAGCCAGCACGAACTTCCCGGACCGGATCGTCGTGACCTGGGACCCTGTGCCAGGGGCCACTTACTACACGGTGTACCGCGACCGCGCACCCGATGGCGAGTTCAACACAATTGTGGACCCCGAGGTGCGCGAGACGGAGGTGGAGGACACGGAGGCGATGGTGGGCCTGCGCTACTGGTACAAAGTGCGCGCCTGCCGGGACCTACCAGGCAAGACCGTGTGCAGCTCGCTCTCTGAAGCGGCCAGCGGCTGCCGTGCTCCTTGCCTCCCCTTGGCCAGCGAAGAGTAAGCCCGGGATGCCCCGTGCGCGGCCCAAAAGATTGGCAGCCGCACTTGCCGCGGCCCTTCGACATGTGGAGCAGGCCTGGGAAGTCAAATTTGCCCAGCACGAGCTGGACGAACCCTCGCAGGCTGCGGTGCACGTCTTCCTCCATGAGCTGCTTCACCTGCTTTTGGAGAAGAAGGTGCCCTGGGTGTGCGATCCCACCTCACCCCATCTTGACTTAGCCAATGAGGTCGTGGTCCGCATTCTCGAGGACGAACTCGGGGCGGTCCTGGGCTTGGCCGTCCACGCCCCTGAAGAACACGTTCACGATGCAGCCCTGGTGCAGTCAGGTCTACCGCTCACCCCGCAAAAGTACGAGGAGTGGGCCAGGGCTTGGCGCACTACCTATGGCCCCCAAAAAGACCTGGACAATTTTTGTCATCTGGTCGCGGACGAACTCCTTTCCCTTGCGCGCTGACCCCCTTACCTTCCCCGTTTATCCTTGCCCGGCTAAACGTCTGAAGGAAATTCTTCAGCCTGAGCTTCCTGCAAGGCAAGGTAGGCTAGGGCAAACGCCGCGCTCGTCAAGTAAATGGTGTATCCGGTTGCGAAGACGCCCACGATGATGCCCACGAGGGGGATGAGGGCCAGCAGCTCCAGTACAACTTCGACCAGGACGCACAAGATGAGCAGACCAAGAAGGGAAAGGAACGCGCCGCGTGAAAGGTTCCAGCTCTCGCTGATGGCCTCGGAAGGGGCCAGCCCATCCGCCACCCCTGCCCCGGCCAAAGCAAGGCGTGCCCCTAAAACCATAAACCAGACCGCAAGCACGATGTAAGCAAGGATGAGCAAACTGGGCACGGGGGCGAACACAAAGGTGACGAACAGGCCAGGAAGGCCCACGGCCACAAAAAGCAACACAAGGAATTCAAGGCCTAGCAACACGGCATGGGGCGTGCGCTGCAACCCATGGCGTAAAGCTTCTCGCCAGTCCAAGGGGTCTTCTTTTTGGCTGCGCATGACGAGCACGGCGGTGGACACGGAAGCCCAGCTCGAGGCCACCAACCATACCAGCACACCCAGCACAAGCAAGGGTATGCTGATCTGCCCAAGATCTACATCGCGGATGGTCCAAACACCCAAGGTCGCCCTCGTCAGCAGGTCAAGGGCCATCAGCCCCAATGCGGGGACAAACACGGCCGGCTTTTCCCTCACCAACCCCATAGCCCAAGAAAAGGTGTCCATCGCGCTCATGGTTCCCCCCTTCTGCCACAGGGATGGTAGGCGTCTGAAGGAATTCCGTCCAACAGGGACTTTGGGCGCGGGAGCACCCCTAGGGTTGCCGAACGGGATATTCCAGGACGAGCACCTGGCGGAAATAAGGCAAAGTGTTGAGCCCGTGGCGGGCGAACGTCTCCACGCAGTCTGCGCTGGGCACCATGGCGGAAAGGTACACAAGTCCCCGCGCGCGGGCCCAGGAATGGGCGAACGCAAGGAGCGCGTCCTGGGCCTCCTCGTGGCCATCCAGAAAGCCAATGGCCGCAAAGGAGGTAGGCGCGTACGGGTCAGGATGGAGAACGAGGAGCCCCTGCATCGGGTCCCCATACGCGAACACCGCTTCCTGGGCCACGAGGCCCACCAGTCGTTCCTGGGTGAGCGTGGGGAACCGCCAGCCCCAGGCGAGAAGGCCGCGGGCCGCGCGGTATGCCCCTGCGGAGCGGACAAACGCCCAAGCGGTGTCCGCATCGATAAGGGGATAGACCCCAAGGGGCAACGGTTCATCGCGAACGGGGCCTTCGACGTAGACGAACCAAGCGATGTCCTGGAACCCCTGCTTTTTCGCGATGTGCAGGCTTTCCACGTTCACCTCGGCCGTGGCCAACCTGATCGAGCGGGGCTTCAAGGCCAGCGCGGACTCGAGTTGATACTGGGCGAGGGCCTTGGCCACGCCCTTCCCGCGGTGGGCCGGATCGACCCGTAGCCCTTCCAGCCACACCTCGCCCGGGGAAAGAAGCGTGAGCTTGGCCAGGCCCACCACTTGGCCGTCGAGCTCGGCCACGGTGAGGCCGCCTTCAGCCAGCCAGTCGTCAAGGACGTTGGGGATGTAGTCCTCCCCCTCCCAAATCTGGGCACAGATGGCGAAGATCCTCTCCCGATCCTCCCGCCGCGCTGGCCGCAGCATCAGCATCCAACCTCCTTACACCAGCCACCCACGTGGGGGAAGCGTGTACAACTAGGGGCTACGGCAGGAGCTGGAGGCCTTGCGCAACGGGCCCATGGGAATTCGGCTCAGTGCATGGTTTGCATGTCCAGAAGGCCGCGGCGGCGGGCTAACTTCTCTGCCCAGCGGAAGAATAGCACGGAAACCACGAGCGCACCCAGCGCGCACAAGCCCAGAACGCCAAGGAGTTGTCCGTCCGAAAGTACGGCCAACACCGCGTTCCCTCCGCTGCCCAACAGCGCCCGGCGCATGGCCTCCAGCCAATAGGTGGTGGGCAACGCCCGGCTTAGGGCTTGCACACCCCGTGGCAGCACGTCCAGCGGGAACACCACGCCGGAAAGGAAGTACAGCGAGCCGGCCACGGTCTCCCCCAGCCGGAAGCTGTGCCGGGCCATAAGGAGGCTGGCCCCACCCAGCAGGATCCCCAAACAGGCCATCATCCCCAGGCCCAGGATAAGGGACAGCACAAGCAAGCCCGCGTTCAATGTGGCCGGGCGGATTCCCACGCGCAGCACCCCCACCCCAAACAGCAATGTAATGGCCACGGAGATTGTAGCGATCGCCGTTTGGGCCACGCCGCGGCCGATGAGGTAGGCGTAGATGTTGAGCGGCGCGGCGCACATGTACTTGAGCATCCCGTAATGCTCGCGATCGTCGATCACCGCCCAACTTACGCCCATCAGCACCGCGCCCACATAGATGTACACCGCGTTGCCCACAAACACAAACGGGAACAGGGGATTGTTGAGCCCGCCCCGGGCCACGACCAGGTACATGAACACGAGGATGAGGGCCCCGGCCATGGGCTTGATCACGGAGTAGACGGCGAACAAGAATGGATCGGTCCAGTTGGACTCGATCTGCCAGCCCAGCCAGGCCGCCACTTTCAGGCTCCGCCACGTTTCAGTGATGAGGGATCGGTGATGAGTGATGGGAGGCAAGAGATTTCTAAGGCAGCTCCAGGCTGGCAGGGGACACTTTCTCACTTTTGCCCTTTCTCCTTCAGGAAATGAACTCGTCATCGATCACTCCTTTTCGTCACGCGTCACCTGTTCGTGCCCCCTCACCCTAGCCTCTCCCCCCTCACGGGTGGAGAGGGGAAAAACAGGATGCCTTCCTCCTTTTTTCTCCCCTCCCCCGCGCGGGAGGGGATCAAGGGGAGGGGGACTGTATGCTTACTGATCACTCATCACCGATCACTTGCTGCTCACTGTCCCCGCAGCGTCAGCCGTCCTTCCCTGCGGGCCAGGTTCTCGAAGAACCGCAGGGCCTTCCAGGCCAGGGCGATGAACCCCACAGCCAGCACGGCCAACCCCAAAAGCTCGTAGCCTACGGGCAGGAAGCGCAGCCCCTCCATCATTTGGGGGTAGAGGAGCTGGCGCATGGCGTCCAAGCCCAAGGTGATGGGGATCACCGAGGCCACCATGGCCACCACAAAGCCCAGCGCGCGCACAGGGAAGTAGAACCCCGAGGCCAAGAATACCGGTTCCTGAAACAGGTTGGCCAGGTGCCAAGCTTGCCGGCCCCACAGGAGGAACAGCGAGGCCAACAGCATGCCCAGGCCGTAGAGCGCGGCCAGGGTCAGCCCAAAGACCCCCAGGAACGCCGGCACGTGGGTGACGGTGAACGGCACGTGGAACACGAGCGACCCCACCACAATCACGCCCACAGCGCGCAAGGTGGTGGAAAACATCCCGCCCAGTGCCATGCCCAGCAGGATCGCCATCCGCGACGTGGGGGCGATGATGTAAAGCTCCAGGTTCCCCGTCTCCTTCTCCCAATACAGCTGGCTGGCCATGCTCCACAGCACGTTCATCCAGTACGCGGTCATGGCCCCGCCGAGGATCACAAATCCCGTGAACTGGGGTGGGGCGCCGAGGGCCCGGTAGATGAACACGTACGCCGCCACCTGCAAAAGCGGCAAAAATACGTCGAACAAAAGCCAGCTTTTCTCCCGGTTCATGCCGATGACCCGGGGGTAGGCCCGGCCCACCACCGTGCGCCCAAACGTGGCCCACCTACGCCGGACCTTCACGGGTGTCCTCCTCCAACCCCCGGCCGACAAGGTGGATGAACACGTCCTCCAACGTGGGCTCGCGCTTTTCTAAGCTGAGCAGCTGGCCGCCCTGGGCCTTGAGCTCCGCAAGTACGGGCAGAAGGGCGTTGTCGTCGGGAAGCACCACCTGGATTTCGTGGTAGCCGTCGCGGGCCAAGCACGAACACTTGTCCACGCCTGCCCGCGCAAGGAGCGCCTTGGGGTCGGCGATCGAATCCACCTTGAGGTGGAACACGGCCTCGCGCTGCAGCCGTCGCTTGAGGTTTTCTGGGGTATCGCAGGCCAGGATGCGGCCGCGGTCGACCACGGCCACCCGGTCGCACAGCTCGTCGGCCTCGTACATGTAGTGGGTGGTGAGGAGGATCGTGCGGTCGGGGTGTTCGTCCATCCACTGGCGGACGAACGCGCGCAGGGTGCGGGCCGTCTGCACATCCAACCCCACGGTGGGCTCGTCGAGGAAGAGGATCTCGGGGTCGGTGATAAACCCGCGGGCGAAGTTCATTTTCTGGCGCATGCCCGTGGACAGATGGTAAATTTTCGTTTTCGCTCGGTCGGCCAAGCCCACCACCTCCAACAGCTCGGCGATGCGCCTTTTGGCCACCCGGCTGGGGATGCCGTAGAACTGGGCGAACATCCACAGGTTCTCTTCCACGGTGAGGAGGCCGTAGCCGGAGGACTCGCCGCCGGAGACCATGTTGATATGCCGCCGCACCTCCCACGGGTTTTCCACCACGTCGACCCCGGCCACCCACGCCCGACCCGAGGTGGGGGCAAGCAAGGTGGCCAGGATCTTGATGAGCGTGGTTTTGCCCGCGCCGTTGGGGCCAAGCACGCCGAACAGCTCGCCACGGGCAACTTGCAGGTCGACGCCGTCCAAGGCCACGATCTCCCGCACGCCCCCGCGGGCCTCCCGCTTGCGCACCCTAAACACCCGGGTCAAGCCCTGCGTTTGGATGGAAAGGTCTTGGGCCATTTTGCCTCCTACGCCTGCCCTCCGGCCCAATTCTAAAGCCTTCCGGTCGTTTGCGCTGCCGACGTGGCTTGGTTGGGCTAGACTCCAAACATGCAGATGTGTTTGTGCTGGGTGGGAATGCTTGTTTTCGTGGGGTGGACCGCCGCAGCCTGGCCCACGGTGCGGGTGGAGGTCCTGGGCGAGCCGGAGGTGGTGATGCGGTATCGGCGCGAGTCGTGCCGGGCTGCTCAGGGCCTGGATCTTCCGGACATGCCCGCCCGGGCCCTCCGTCGCCCCGGCGACGAGGCCATTGTGCTTTTTGCGGGCAACGCCCCGCGGTTCTACGTGCTGGTGGGGCCGGACTTCGACAGCTTGCGACGGGATTGCTCAGCTCCGGTCCTCGTCTCCGGTGACTCTCCCCATCCCCCCACCTTCGACCACCAGGAGTGGATCGTGGCTGTGTACCGTGAGGGTGGGGTGATCCACGCCCTTGTGCACAACGAGTACCACGACCCGTTCGCCGCGAACTGCAGGCCCGGCGTGACCGATCCTTCCAATCCCTGTTGGTACAACGTGCTCACCTATGCGGTTTCCTACGATGGGGGCCGCACCTTCGTCCAGCCGCGGGCGCCGTACCATGTGGTGGCGGCCCCGCCGATCCCTTGGAGCCCGGAGCCGCCCAAGCCCTGCCGGCGAGGGCCTTGCGCGCCCCCACCTTATGGCTACTTCGGCTCCTCCAACATCGTGCGCGGTCCCGATGGGGCTTACTACGCCATGTTCATGGCCATTCCCGACCCGGCGCAGCCCGAGCGGCGCGGTTCATGCCTCATGCGCACCCCCAACTTGGCCGACCCTTCCTCGTGGCGGGCCTGGGATGGTGCGGGCTTCAACTTGCCCATGCCCAGTCCCTACGACGCTTACGGCCATCCTCAGCCCACCGGGCTTCCTCCCTGCACACCGGTGTCCCCGCAAGCCATCGGCACCCTCCACGAAAGCCTGACCTTCAACACTTATCTGGGCCATTACCTGCTTGTGGGAAGCGGGGTGTTCTCTGGGGATGGGGAGCTGGTGTGTGGGGTGTACTTTTCCCTTTCCAAGGATCTCATCAACTGGAGCCCGGCCCAGCTCATGCTGCGCACGAAGCTCCCCTATCCTCCGTGCAATCCCGACGGCCTCCCTGACGGCTCGTTGATCTACCCCTCGCTTATCGATCACGCGGATTCCTCGCCCAACTTCGAGTTCACGGGCCAAACCCCATATTTGTACTTCGTGCGGTGGAACTCCGGGCTCGACCGCGACCTCATGCGCGTGCAAATCCGTTTGGAAATTGTGCCTTAGGAGGGCAACCCACAGCGGCGCAGACCGGCAGTGTGCCTCAACCACCGGTTGACTCCCTCCCGCTCAGGGAGGAGGGGATGGTTTCCCGTTTGCGAAGATCAACGGATCAGCCTCGCGGGTGTAGACTTATCTCCCAAATCCCCTCCCCCTCGGTGGGGGAGGGAGGAGCGGCTTTCTATCGCATCGGGAACGAAGATTGCAAGACAAGCCCTCGCGGGTATTGACGGTGGGAGGGCGAAAGTGGTAGACTGCGGTCAGGCGATGACGAGGAGGTGGTGCCCGGAATTCAAGTGCTGATGTGATCTCCCAGGCAAGAGCGAGGGTGGAATGGCCATGGCGAGGAGGAAAGGAGGCTGGATGAAGCGGTGGTGGGTTCTTCTTTGCGGGCTTTGTATTGGGTTTGCGGGCTTCGGCATGTCCTTTTGGGGCAAGTGGGACATCACGGTGGAGCTGGCCCCCAACTTGCGGGTCTACGAGAGCAACCTGATTCTGGACTACGGGTTCCTGCCGGGTTGGCGGATTGAAAGCGAGTCCAAGATATACTCCGACGGTTTGCTGCGGTATCAGAACTTCTATATTTCCGGCTCGTTTGGGGATTTCAGCGTGTGGGGCAAGATGTACTTCCACGCCCAGGAGGTCCGCTACCAGAAGATGTGGCTCAACGCGGAGGCGCCCATCGGTGGCGGGACCTTGCGGTTCTCGTTCAACCACTGGGCAAGCAGTGCGGACTACACCTCTTCGGATCGGGACATGTTCGGGCCCTGGCCGTGCACGGAGGTCATCTCCTGGGAGGACGCTTGGAAGCACATGACCCGCAGCGTCTCCGTGGTTGGCCCTGTAGCAAGCGCGTCCTACTCCGGCGGCAACGTTTACATCAACGTTGGTTACGCCTATCCTGACCCGTACCGGTTCCAGGTGTTTATCAGCTCCGCGTACGTTGACGACTTTGAGGCCAAGTTCGGTCCCAACTTCTGGGTCGATTGGGTGAGGAAGACGATCTGCGTGCGGGGCACGATCAAGGGCTACCGCTACACGTCTGGAGGTCCGGGGAACGAAGGCTATTCGGTGGCGGAGATTGCGCCCACCTCGCCGGACGACGTTGTGGTGGAGCCCTGCTTTGGGGTCTCTGCGCCGCTGACCTGTCCTGCCTATCCGGTGATCCGGTGGTTTGAGGCCCGGCATTTCTACGTGGGCCAAACCGTATGCGTGCAGGGCCCGGTGGCCAGTGTCACAGGACCAGGAACGTACCACGGTGTCCCCAACAGCTACCGTATCCGCATCGGCGGTGGGGATGGGGTAGACAACCGAGTGGAACTCATTCTGCCCTATCACCCCGGGTGGCCTACGGTGGGGTCCTCGTACACCACCGAAGTTTGTGCGTGTGGAACAATTGAATTGATCGGTGGGTTGGCCGTCATTCGTCCGCCGAACGTAATTTCTGCGCAGGGAAGCCCGTGCTGCACCAGCACCGGCCTTTCCGGCACGTTGGTCAACTGGCAGTTGCGCTACACCCTGAGCCCGTTCACCATCACCGCCGACTTCGTGGACTGCTCGTTGGGCACGTGGTTCAGGCAGGTCAAGGTGGACATGACCAACATCGGGCTCTGTTGTGGTCTGAGCTTCGACGCTTCCCTCACCTTCACCAAGGCCAAGGGGCTGGAAAGCGTGGCGTTCACCTTGAAGGAGTTCCCCTTCCTGTGCTGCGGCCTGGTGGCCACGTTAGAAACCGTGTTCACGCCCACAAGCAAGACGGTGAGCTTCAAGCCCACGTGGCCGGGCCTCCTCGGCTGCCTCACCGTGTACGGCGACATCAACTGGTCCAACAACACCTGGCTGGGGTTGGTGGTGTACGGCTGGGACGTGGGCTGCATGTTCGGGCCGTGGTACGTCCGGACCGTTACCGCCCTGGACCCGGACAAGGTGGAGGACCTGACGGACATCACGTTCTACACGGGCGAGTTCGAGTACTTGGACCTGGAGTACGCGACGCCGGGCTGCTGCGGAGGCGACTTGACGTTCCAAGCCCAGTTCTGGTTCGGGAACCAAGGGAAGCTGTTCGGCCTCCAGCGGTTCCGCTACGACGTCTCCGTGCCGCTTGCCGCCAACATCGAGTTCTTCTCCAAAGCCCAGTGGAACCTGGCCCAAGCCAGTCCGCTGCAGTGGTTCGACATCGGCTGGGAGGTTTCCTTCTAGCTTAACGTAGTCTGACAAGCCCACGGGGCGCCGGCATGCCGGCGCCCCTTTTGCTTTTTCTTCCGGGCAAGCAGGGGTGGTCGGGCAAGGCGCGGGTTTCCCGTGGTGAGGGCGCGGTTGTCCCCAGCGGGTCGCACCCCTTTCCTTGTTCGCCTTCCACGGGGTCTGTAACGTGGGCCACGTTCAAGGAGGCGAAAGACCATGACGCGCAAGCTTGTGTTGGCAATTGCTGGACTGGCGGCCCTGTCGGTGTGGGGCCTCACCCCCGGCCTGGCCGATGGCGGCGTGGGCGGCATGTTCGTGGACGTCCCCACCTCCCACCCCGCCTACACCGCCCTCCGGGACCTGGTCAGCCGTGGGGTGATCACCATTGGCGCGGGGGGTGAATTCGCCGGCGCCCAGCCCCTCACCCGCTACGACGGTGCCCTGTGGATCTACCGGGCCATCAAGAACGTGGAAGGGAGTATGACGAGCAACACCCTGTCCACCACGGTGGCCAGCTTGGACACCAAGGTAAAGGCCTTGGACGCCTCGCTCACGCGGGAGATAGCCGCGGTACGGGCCGAGCTGGCTGCGATGCAACAGAGCTCCGTGGGCGCGGAGACGGCCCAGAAGGCTCAGACCGCGTTCGTGCTGGGCGTGACGGCGGTGGTGCTCGCGCTGGCCGCGGTGGCCATCGGCCTCTGGTTCTGATCGACAGGGTTGCCTGGAAAGGCGGGCCCCCAGACCACCCGGGGAGCCCGCAAGCCTTGGGTTTTGCTCACCTTGGCCAGGGCACAGGACGTTGAGGGACAAACTGGCCTTGACCGAGCTGGGCCAGGATTTCCCCGTCGCGGGCCACCCACACCCCGCGGGAAAGCACGCCCACCACGCGGCCGTGCACGCGCAGGCCCTCGTAGGGTGAGAAGTCCGTGGCCATGTGCAAATCTTCCGCGCGCAGGGTCCATGCGGCCTTGGGGTCGAGCAAGACAAGGTCGGCGTCCGCCCCTGGCCGGAGGGAACCCTTGCGCGGGTACAGGCCAAACGCGCGCGCCGGGCCCTCGCTCACCAACCAGGCCAGCTCCTTAAGGCCGATCCGGAAGCGGGCCACGCCTTCGGAGTACAGAAGTACAAGCAGGGTCTCCAGCCCAGGCAGGCCGGAAGGGATCTTCGCCGGCTCGTCCCGATAAGGGTCCTTTTGTGCGCGGGTGAATGGGCAGTGGTCCGTAGCCACGGCCTGAAGCCGACGGCCGGCCAAGGCCCGCCACAGGGCCTGCTGGTCCGCTTTCTTGCGCAGAGGGGGCGTCACCGTGAACAGGTGCCCGTCGGGCCGCCGGAACACGCCGTCGTCGAGGAGCAGGTAGTGGGGGCAGGTTTCGCCCATCACGGGCGCCCCCTGGCGCCGCGCTTGGCCCAGGGCCTCCAGCCCCCGGGCCGAGGAAATGTGGGCGATGTACGTGGGGCAGCCCGTGGACCGGGCGAGGATCCCCACCTCAGCGATCGCCACTTCCTCGCTCACCACGGGCCGAGCCCAGGGGTACGGCCCTCCCGCCGGGTCCACCAGCTCCTCGCTTTCCGCGTGCACCATGGCCACGCCGCCCACGCGGCGGATGAGGGCCATGGCCCGGTGGAGGGTGCGCAAGTCCGTGCGCCGGCCCGAGGAAGCGTAGGCCGTGTAGAACTTGAACGAACGCATGCCGAGCCGGGCCACCTCGCCAATTTCCTTCCCGCGGTCCGGGGTCCACCCCACCATCTCCACGTGGAGGGAGAAGTCCACAACGGCTTTGCGCGCTTGTTCCAGGCGGTCCTCTACGGCCTGGACAAGGGGCAACCCCGGCTTTCCCACGGTGAAATCGACGACGGTGGTGACGCCCCCTGCGGCAGCGGCCCGCGTGCCGCTCAAAAAGTCGTCCGCCGAGCGCGTCCCCGCCACAGGCAGCTCCAGGTGCACGTGGGCGTCCACCGCCCCCGGAAGGACAAGGAGCCCGCGGGCGGACACCACGGGTCCCCGGCCGCGGAGGGAGCCCACCCGAACGATTTTGCCCTCCCGCAGGAGCACGTCGGCCTCCCCGACCCCGCGGGGCGTAACCACCGTGCCGCCTTGGATGATCAGCTCCGCCATGCCGCAACGATAGAAAACCGGGGGTGATCCGACAAGATCCCCCGCCCTCACCGTGGGGATCCCAATCGGCTTCCTCATCAGCGAACCTCTTCACCTTCCCTGTCCCGGCCTTTTTCAGGTACAGTGGTCGTGACGCCCTTAACGGCAAAGGAGGGGTTGTGGACCGTCTAGAGAAGCTTTTGGGCTTGGTGGCTGTCCTCTGCCTCGTGGGTTTACTCGCCGCTCTCCTCATCGTGTTCTTGCGTATCGAGCAGCGGGGCCTCATTCTCCGCGTGGAAGGACCGGTTCAGGCTGTGGTCAACGCACCCCCGCTTTCCGATCTCCAAGTCACGGTGCGCATGCCGGAGGCTGTGGAGCTGGCTGTGCGCGGCCGCGCGGAGGTGGGCGGGGGGTTGCAGGTGCACCTGGGCGAGCTGGGCCTCCCTTGTCCGCGGTGTGGGGAGGGGGTGTTGGTGCCGGTGCGGTGGAGCCTGTGGGGTGGGGAGATTGTGTGGAGGTGCACGCGGTGTGGGGAGGTGTTGACCGGGCGGTAGGGTGGGGCTATAAACGGGGTGTGAGAACGAACGTTCGTTCGAAAACCCCGCCCCTGGCCGCGCGCATCCAGGCCGCGGCCGCAGAAACCTTCGCCCGCCTTGGGTTCCACGCCGCAGGCATGCGGGACATCGCCCGCGCCGCCGGCGTCTCCATCGGCGCCCTCTACCACTACTTCCCCTCCAAAGAACAGGTCTTCCTTGCCGTATTGCGCAGCGAGTACGAGCGGCATCTGGCCACCGCGCAAAAGCTCTTGCGCCAGGGCCTGCCCGCTGTGGAAGTCCTGCGCCGGGTCATAGCCACCCACTTCGAAGCCTTGGCCTCCGGCCCGCGGGCCGGCCTTTTCGCCCGCGCGTGGGCCAGCGAAGCGCCCGAGCTGCAACCCCAGCTCCGCGCGTTGCGCGAGGAGTACGCCGGTGCCGTGGCCAAGCTCCTGCGCAAGGCCATGGACCGCGGGGAAATCCGCCGCGGCCATCCGCTGTTTCTCGCTTACGCCCTGCTCGGTCTGGTGGAGGCCGTAACCGCTCGGGCCCTGGGCGAGGACCCCGTGGCCGCAGAGTTCCGCCGCTTGGGGCCCGAGGAACTGGTGAATCTGGTATGGCGCGGGCTGTGCGCTGAAGGGGAGGCCCCATGAAAAAGTTTCTGGCCCTGATGATGGTTTTGTGCTTGTGGAGCGCGGGTGTGGTGGCGCAGACCACGTTGCGCCTCCTCGTGGTGGATCAGACGGACACGATGGAGGAGTCCCTACGGATTGTGGCCTTTGTGCGCGCGGTACGGGCCACGGGTTTCTTCACGGTCAAAGCCCTCCCCCGGCTCCCCACCGAGCCGTGGGCCGACGAACCGTTTCTGTTTGTGATCGTCATCCCCGCGCAAAGTCGGTACATCTGGTTCTGCACCCCAGCCCCCGTGCAGTACCTGCCGGACCCTCTGCCCGAGGCGTACCGGGGGCTGGTGGAGGGGCTGGTGCAGGCGTTTGAAGGCCGACGGGAGGTGCGCGGCTCCAGCGATGACCTGTACGTGTTCTTCCTGTCGGTGTACCTCCAGCGGCTGCAGCTTTTGGTGGGGGTGGGCGGGCCGTGACCAGGGTTTTGCGCGCGCTGATCGCCCGTCCGGGTTGGACTTTGGCCGGCATCGGCGCCCTCACCGCGGTGTTCGCCTTGTTCCTGCCCCGTGTGGGCTTCGAAGCCGACTACTCCAAGATGCTGCCCCAAGGGGACCCGGTGGTCGCCCTCTACGAGCAGACGCGCGAGCTGTTTGGCGGGCAGTCCCTGGTGCTGTGGGCGATCCAAGCCGAACAGGGTGGTACGCTGTTCGACCTCCCGTCCTTGCGCAAGCTCTACGCCCTCACCGAGGAGCTGCAGGTGCTTGTGGACGAGGGATTGATCGAGGAGATCGTCTCGCCGGCCAACGTGAAGATCGTGGAAGGCACCGCCACCGCCCTCGTGGTGCGCCCCATTCTCCCCGGGCCTCCCCAAAGCGAGGACGACGTGGCCCTGTTCCAGGAGAAGGTGCTTGCCGAGCGGTCCGTGCGCGACGCGCTGATGCGGGCCGACGGCTCCGGGGCGCTCATCGTCCTCCGTGTGGCGCCTGATTTGGAGGACAACGAGGAGGCCATGGGCCGGGTGCTGGACCACCTGCGGGCCCTCGAAACGCGCTACGGGGGGCCAGAAAAGTACTTCATCTCTGGCGATGCGGCGTTCCTGGTGTACGTCAACCGCTACATGCGCCAGGACTTGGGGTTGCTTTTGCCGGTTGTGGTGGCCGTGGTGGTGACCGTGTTGCTTGTGAGTTTCCGCAGCTGGCGGGGCGTGGTGTTGCCGCTGGGCGTGGTGCTGGTGGCGCTGGTGTGGACGATGGGGGTGATGGGCTTTGTGGGCGCCAAGCTCACCATGATTTCTACGTTTCTGCCCGTGCTGTTGGTGGGGGTGGGCAGCGCCTACGGGATCCACGTGGTCAGCGACCACGCCGAGGTGGCTCGGGCGGGGGGTGACCGGCGGGCGTTGGCCCAGCGGGTGGCCGAGGAGATGCTGTTGCCCTTGGCCGGCGCGGCCCTCACCACCATCGCCGGCTTCCTCACCTTGCAGACGTCGTTCCTGGTCCCCACGCGGGAATTCGGCCTGTTTGCCGCCCTGGGTACATTCGTGGCGTTTGTGCTCGCGCTTGTGTTGATCCCCGCGGTGTTGGCTTTGGTCCCCCTTCCCAAGGTCCGCAGGCCATGGGTCCTTCCTGGGCTTCAGCGCGTGGGGCCACGCAGCGCGGCCTTTTTGGCGCGGCACCCGCTCATCACCTCCGGGGTGGCCGTGGTGATCCTGGGCTTTTTGTTGGCCGGCGTGCCCCTCCTCAAGGTGGAGTCCGACGTCACCCGCTACTTCCGCACGGATTCCCCTGTCGTGGAGGGCCTGCGGTTTGTGGAAGAGCAGTTCGGCGGAAGCCAAGAGCTGTCCGTGGTCCTCGACACCGGGCGGAGGGATGGGCTCAAGGACCCCGAGGTGCTTACGTTTATGGAGCGCCTACAGCAGTTTTTGGAGGAGCGGCCCGAAGTGGGTGCTACGTCCTCGTTGGCCGACTTGGTGAAGGAGACGTACTTCACCCTGCGCGGGGACGACCCTGCGTTCTACGCCATCCCCTCCACCTCGCGGGCTGTGGCCCAAGTGCTTTTGTTGTACGAGTCGGGCGGCGGGGAGGTGACACGCAACTTGGCCACGCGGGACTTTTCCCACGGCCGGGTGGCGGCGCGGGTGCGCTCGGTGGGCCTTTCGGGGTATGAAAAGCTCACCCAAGCGGTGGAGGAGTTTTTGGCTCGGGAAACGCCGCCTTCGGTCGTTTCCTACTATGTCACCGGCTCTCCTGCCCTGTACATCCAGCTTTCCCAAAAGATCATTCGTTCCCAGCTGGTGAGCTTGGGGACGAGCTTTGGAGCGGTGGGGTTCATCGTGGCCGCGCTCATGCTTTCCTTGGGTGCTGGGCTGTTGGCCCTCATCCCGTTGGTGGTCGCCGTGGGCGGAAACTTCGGGATCATGGGCTATGCCGGCGCGTACTTGGACATGGCCACGATTATGATCGCCAGCCTCTCCGTGGGCATTGGTGTGGACTACGCGGTGCACTTTTTGACGCGCTATCGGCGGGCCCGGGGCCGCGGGCTCACGCACGCCCAGGCCCTCGAGGAGACGTTCCGCTTTGCGGGCAAGGCCATCGTGGTCAACGCCGTCACCTTGGTCCTGGGCTTTCTCGTCATGTTGCTGTCCCGCTTTGGAGCGCTGGTGACCTTCGGTTGGCTTGTGGCCTTGACCATGGTCAACAGCGTGTTGGGCGCGTTGTACGTGTTGCCCGCGGTGCTGGGCTGGATCAAGCCAGCGTGGATTCTACCGCGGTGGGATTGGCTGCGGCGGTGGATGCCGGTGCGGCCGGCCCTCGCCGAAGGAAGCGACGGAAACAAAAAGGAGGGTTCTCATGAAAGCAACCGTTAAGGCCATCGTCGGGCTTGTCGTTGGAGTGTGGGGATGGGCGGCGTGGGCGCAGCCCCTCACAGCGGACCAGATCCTGGACCGCGTGGAACAACAAAGCTTCCTCGGCACGGGACGGGGAAGCATGTACCTCGCCTTGGAGGTGAACGTGGAGGAGCCCGGCCAGGCGCCCAGGGATTACGCGTTCCGTGTGTGGGCCAAAGAATACCCCGATGGAACGACAAAAACGCTTCTTCTGTACGTGCGGCCTGAGGACGTGTCCGGCACGCTGTACCTCGCCCACTTGCCCCCGGAAGGGTCCGCTCGCATCTGGCTCTGGCTTCCTGATCTGGAAATCCTCAAGGAGCTCGTGGGGGAGACCGAGCGCAAGGGGGAGTTCATCGCCGGAAGCGGGTTCACCTACGACGACGTGGCCCGCGGGTTCACCTACCGGGAAGGGTACCGGGCTGTACTTTTGGGCGAGGAAATGCTGGGCGGCGTCAAGGCGTGGAAATTGGAGCTTACCGCGGCGACGGCCACGGCGGACTGGGCCCGCCTCCAGCTGTGGGTGCACCAGGAGCTTTTCCTCGTCCTGCGTGTGGAGTTCTTCGACCGGGCGGGGAAGCTCGTGCGGGTGTTGACCGTGCCCGAGCTGGTGGACGACGGTTTGGGGCTGCGGCCAGCCCGGCTGGTGGTCGAGGACCTCGTGAAGGGCGGGAAGGCCACGGTGATCCTGGCCGAGCGCTCCACCGCGGAAATCCCGGACGCTTACTTCGTGCCCGAGAACCTGCCCAAGCTTACGTTTTAGGGCCAAGGCCCTGAGCAAGCCTCCGCGTCTTTTCCGCCGGAGGCTTTCTTTTTGAGCCCGCAACAAGTGAGCAAGGCGGCGGGGAGCGCGTTGCCTCAGAATTGCGGTTACCCACAAAGCCCCCTTAAATTGGGGGCGATCCGCTGCGCGGCCACCAGGAGCAGCGTGGAAAAGACCTGGCGCAGTGCCCCTTGACCGTCTCGTCGACCTCCGCCGAGGCCAGCACCCGCTGACAAGGGGTCTGCGCCTGGTCATGCTCTTTGTGGACCTTGCTCCCCTCCCGCTTTTTCTGGATCAGTGGGAAGAAGTTCACCCCCCGCTCCCCGTCCGCGTCGATGGCCGCAAGGAGCTTCCGCTCCTCCTCGGTGTCGTACCGCTTGTACCCCACCAGCCTGCGCACCGCTGTCCAGTTCTTCTGCTCCCCATGGGCCTGATCGTTCTTGTTGTACGGCCGACAGCGGGTCAGGGTGATCCCTTGCTCCGTGCAGTACTCGAGGAGATGGTTAAGGCTCGCTCTCGCAATCGATCCCCAGAAGGGGGAACGGCAGGCGCTTGCGGATCCGATCGCTGGCCTCCC
>FWWL01002742.1_pt1 | contig 34900 bp, 38 predicted proteins | sample 2228331 | NCBI WGS metagenome assembly FWWL01 (sample SAMEA103939775, study PRJEB20133) | metagenome
AACACGTTGAAGCGCGTGCGTCATACAGTCTGCCATGGCAAGCACGAATATGCGCGTGACGAGGACGGCGATGGTATCCGTGAAGTTCATGTCAACTCCAACGAAGGCGGCTGGACCGGGCTGCGTAACTTTTTACGACCCTATCGTGGTGTCCCACAAAGCATACCTGTCCGGTTACGTTGCCATCTATGAACTTGCCGTCCACCATAAGCGTATTTTGCCGGATCTTATCTCGCGTATCGTCAAAACTCACTTGTTCTAAACATGAGCCATGATTCTAGTGAAAAAGCGTCAACACCGGACTTTCCGATACGGAAGAGATATTGGCTCAAAGGTCTTCGATTCGCGGATGCTGGTAAGACACCAGCCTGCCTCCAGCAAAGGAAGGTGTGCTCATGATTGTCTTGAATCAAGTGGTACTTCTCTTTGAAGCCGTTTTGGCTGGCTTGTTGTTCACCCTTCTACTCAATCCATTTTCGATCTGGTTGACGCGCAAGATTGGGCTGGTAGACATCCCCGGAAGAGCCGCCCACAAGCAGCATTCTTACCCGACGCCTCTAGCAGGAGGAACAAGTTTATTCCTGGCGGGTTTTTTTCTCAGTGGTATCTTTGGTTTATGGCGCATGCCTTATCTGGGCTTGTGGGTCGCGGCCGGGATCGTCTTTCTGTTTGGTATCTGGGATGACGCTAGAGGGTTGGCAGCCATACCAAAATTAACGGGACAGGTCCTGGCATCTTGTGTGCTGATTGTCTCGGGTATCTCTATCCAATTTCTTGCCAAGCTTTTGCCTTTCTTGGGAGAAAATGTCTTGCGCGTTTTGGAATGGGCCCTGACCATCCTCTGGTTAACGGGAGTCGCAAATGCTGTCAATCTCATAGATAGCATGGACGGCTTAGCTGCTGGCGTCAGCGGGATAGCTTTTGCCTTTTTCATGGGCATGGCTGTCGTTGCTCAGCAGATAGAACTTTCCCTGTTTAGCGGCTTAATGTTAGGGATTTGCCTCGGGTTATATGTTTTCAACGTAACGCCAGCCCGATTGTTCCTCGGCGACTCCGGCGCTCAAACGCTAGGTTTCCTCCTGGCTACCGTTGCTATTCTCTATAATCCCTCACAACCGCCCCAAGGTTCCTCCTGGTTCCTACCTATCATGGTGCTAGGAGTACCGCTTTTTGATACAGCCTTGGTCATCGTATCGCGTTGTCTACATCACCGGCCCGTTTTTCAAGCAGACCGCGCTCATACTTACCATCACCTTATATACTTAGGGCTAAGTCCAGTGCAGGCCGTAACTATCATCCACACTGTGGCTCTAATGTTAAACCTGTTGGCCTTTATCGCCCTTTCATTGCCTCCCCTTACCGCTAATACAATCTTTGCGGTAACGGTAGGGAGCGGAATTGGTGTACTGGTCTTCCTGGTCCGACGAGATCCTTTTAGGAAAGGGTGACCTGGTGAAAGAAGTGTCTATTTCTGGATTCTTTCAAACCATCCTTCAGAAATGGTGGGTAGTGGTATTGTGTACTTTCTTGGGAGGAGGAGGAGGCACACTCTTCCATGCCTGGCAACCACCAGTATATGAAGTTAAAGCCGCGCTGGCAGTTAACCTGGATGTTCTTGAGTACCAGCTCACTTTGTGGGAAGAAGATCGCCTTATGAGTGCGATTCTTGTGGTTGTGAATTCTCGTCAAGTACACGAGCAAACAATTTCCCAAGCCAATGCCTTGTGGGGCTACTCCTTAACTGTGGAAGAATTCCGACAAAAGATCTCGCTGGAAAGGCAATTCTGGGTAGTGGAGATGCGCCTTCGAGATCACGATCCCACTCTGGCGACTGAATTGGTGAATCTATGGGCCGAGACGGCCTACTATACCTTGACCCAGGCTCAGAAACATGCCCTGGCAGCCTATCAAATCCAACGACAATTGGATGGATGGCTAGCCTGTTTGCCTGGCTATGTTACTCCCACTCCTGGGCCTGCGGCCCCCCAGACGTCTCTCATCCCTGCCTGGAACGAAAATTGCAAAAACTATTCCCCTGAAGTAATTGAGGCTGCCATAGCGAGATTATCAGCCGCTCGGTTGGCTGAACAAAACAAGAGTCTTGGTTTGGCACCGTTTATAGAATTTTCCTTCCCAGAGAAAGCCTCGATACCCGACAGGCCGGTTGTCTATGGCCGGGGAATCCTGGTTCTGGCCGGAGGGATTATCGGTTTCCTGCTAGCTGTGTGGGCGCTTGCCTTCTGGAGTAGGAGGGCATAATGCATCGTGTGGCGCGATATGGAACGCTCCTACTCCGCAACGTTTCCGATGTATCCTGGGCATTGTGCCTGGTACTGCTGCCCATCACCAGTCTGCCCTTGCTCTCTGCACTGACGGGACACACTTTAGTGGCTCCCGCCTCGCTGATTCCCCTGGGCTGGCTGAGTATCTGGTTAGCTATTTACCTGCTCCGGGGAGGAAGAGTCCCTCGTGAAAGTCTTCCTTTGTTTTTCTTTGGCTCCCTCGCCATTCTCTCCAGTATTATGGCTTTTTTCTTGCCCATCCCGTCATTCAAGAACAAGATGGTCTTGGACGAAGAAACCAACGCTCTGGCTACAGTCGCCATCGGAGCGCTGTTCTACTTGGTAACGGCAAGTTGGCTCTACCAGCAACCTGCCCGGCTGACCAGTACCCTGCGGTGGATTTCCTTGGGCGGGGCGTTGACTCTACTCTGGGCCATAGTGCAAGGAATATACATCTTTGCGTTTGAGGGTCGCTTCCCCGGTTTCCTGATGGCGTTTCACCGTCTCTTCTCAATTCGGGATTTTTCTCTGTCTCGTATTACCGCCTTTGCCTATGAACCCTCCTGGCTGGCTCACCAGTTGAATACCTTGTATCTACCTCTTTGGTTATCTGCTACGCTACAGAGTTGGTCTGCCTTCTCGCGACGCCTGGGAAGGCTCAGTATAGAAAACGTTCTCTTGGGAATAGGAAGTATTGTAGTTCTGTTGTCCTCACGCATAGGGGCTCTGTCTTTTATCCTGGTCGTCTTCACAATTGTTCTCTACTACAACTTTGTTCTTGTGCGCCTGGTGCAGAAGAAGGTTGTTTTCCGTATGAGAGCTTCTTCCCCGCGCTTGCGACAATTCCTGGCATGGCCTATTGGAGTAGTTTTAACAATAATCCTGCTGGGCTTCTACCTCCTACTGACACTCACACTGCTATACGGCCTGGCACAGGTTGATCCACGCCTTATGCGTCTATGGGAGCTTCCTTCGCACTTGCTTGCCTGGATACATCAACAATCTGCTCCTTCTCTGTACTACGTGCTCAATTATCTGGCTTTTGCCGAACGTTACGTCTATTGGGTGACCGGTTGGAAGATATTTTCGCGCTATCCGCTTCTGGGAGTCGGGCTGGGTAACGCAGGGTTTTTCTTTCCGGTTGAGCTCCCGTCTTCTGGTTGGTACTTCAGGGAAATCATAGACATCTTTTACCTGTCTGCGTACCTTCCCAACATCAAGAGTTTCTGGATTCGCCTGCTGGCGGAGACCGGCATTGCCGGTTTTTCTGCCTTTCTTACCTGGTATCTGGTTATATGGACCTCGGCGCGCTTCCTGCGTCAATCTGACAAGGCCAACTATCGCGTGATCGGCTGGGCTGGTCTGTTTGTGCTCGTGGCTTTTCTCACCGAGGGCTTTAGTGTAGACACTTTCGCTCTGCCATACCTCTGGGTTTCGCTGGGCATAGTCAGTGCCATGGCCGCCGCGGCGCGCCAGGAAAACCAGGCACATCAAAATCATCTAGAGACATCCTGAGAGCAGGAGAGGTATCATGCCGTCCTTACCTCCTACCATACGCCACGTCATTAAGCAAACGCAACAATACCTGCAAGCCTCCTGGCGCTGGAAGCGCCTGGAGTTCGACTCGCTAGCCATCTTTGGGAAATGGTTTCATCTTGGTGTGAGGTAAATTCCACCTTTAGGAGCATGCAATGTATGAAGTAGTAGAGGTTTCGCTGGCAAAGGTTAGCCGTCTTTACGATTACTACCTTAGAGGAGTGTATGCTGCGAAATTCAACATAAAGGGATTCGACTACCCCTGGTTAATCGAATCTCGCCAGTGGCACAAGGGAGAACGCGTGCTAGATGTTGGTGGAGCATACTCCGAACTCCCCTTATATCTTCAAAGGGAATTTGGCTGCGAGGTCTGGGTGGTAGATGATTTTGGCCTGTTGGAAGGCGACACCTTTTGGACACGCGGAAGATCTCCCCACGAACATATTGCCCAACATCCGGAAGTCAGATACGTTTTAGAGCGCGTTGGGGATCCTGAAAAATCTTCCCTGCCCCTCAACTACTTCGACGTTGTATATAGTCTTTCCACGCTAGAGCATGTGCCTCAAGCACTGATGAAGAACGTCTGGAGACACATGGATGCCTTGCTCAAGCCGGGCGGTGAAATGTTGCATGCTGTGGACGTGTCCTTCCCGTCAAATCGAGGGCTCTGGGGCATAGTCAGGGGAATAGTCTTTGACGCCATCTGGTGGAGTCTGCCAACGCGTTGGCGCACACGGTTTTGCCTGGCTACCCCCAAAGCGTTTGCTCGCTTTGCTTTCGATGCCCTGCGCATACACTTTCGCCTGGGACGAGACTTATCCGTGCTGAATATGACGCTGAATCCTGACATTCTGACTGAGAGTTACGAGACAGGGATCAACCGAATCGTGAAGGACAGGATGCAAGATTATCGATACCGCCGTGTTGGCAGTCTTCTGATTCGCATACGGAAATGGTCCCCTCATGACCACTCCGGAAGAGACAACCCTTAGCGCGCAGGCCCAGGATTTCTTGAATCGTCTCTTTCCCCTCTGTCGCAGTCTGACCGACGAGGGGGTGCGGCAGATACTTGCCACCCTGCGCGAGGTTGCCGACTTCACCATCCAGGAAGTTCCCTCCGGCACAGTCGCCTACGATTGGGTAGTGCCAGAGGAATGGAACGTCCGGGAAGCCTACATCGCCGATTCGCATGGCCGACGCGTTGTGGATTTTCAGCAGAACAACCTGCACCTGGTCAGTTACAGCATCCCCTTCGAAGGTACGTTAACCTTCGAGGAACTTCGTCCCCACCTGCACACCCTCCCTGACCTACCGGACGCCATTCCCTATCGTACCAGTTATTACAACCGCACCTGGGGATTCTGTCTCTCGCAACGTCAGTTCGACGCTCTCGACCGTCAGGAAACGTATTTCGTCAAGATAGATACCGTCCTGGCTCCCGGCAGTCTAACCTATGGAGAGGCCGTTCTGCCAGGCCGTTCGGGACACGAATACCTGATTTCAACCTACTGTTGTCACCCCTCCTTGGGGAACGACAACCTTTCCGGCATGGTCCTTTGGGCGCTCCTGCTACGTGAACTCAGCCAAAGACAACGACGACATACGTACCGCTTTCTGATTGCGCCGGAAACGATCGGCGCGCTGGTTTGGCTCTCGCGCAACGAGTCGATCGCACCGACCATCGCTGGCGGTTTTCTCCTCTCTACCGTCGCCGGACCAGGACCGTTCGGTTATAAGCGCACCTTCCTCGGCAACAGTATCATTGATCGCGTCGTTCGCCAGACCTTTCGCGAACTGCGCCTGGACTATATCGAATACCCATTTGACATCAACGGCAGCGACGAGAGACAGTTTTCCGCCCCCGCCTTCCGTATCCCTATCGGTACAATTTGCAAAGATAAGTATTACGAGTATACTTTCTATCATACCTCCCTGGACAACCTGGATTTCATCAGCGCCAACGCACTGATCCAAACGCTCAAGCTATACCTGTTAGCCATTGAGAAACTGGAAATGAATCGTACCTATCGCTCGCTCATGCCCTACGGAGAACCCATGTTGGGCAAGCGCGGCCTCTATCCGAAACTGGGCGGTAGCATTAAACAACAGGCGGCGAACCTGCACCTCCCTCACGAACGACGGCCTTACCAGGTTTCGGAGGAAACGATTCTATACGGCAACGAGTTGGATGCAATTCGCTGGCTACTGTTCTATAGTGATGGCCAGACCTCCCTGCTGGATATTGCCGAGAAAACATCTTTCCCCATGCGCCAGCTTTTTGACATTGCCGAAAAGCTGGTAGCACATAACCTCCTGGAACCTGTGTGAGGGAACTATGAAACTCTTCTGGATTGGCGGAAGTCACCCGCGTCACCTGTATTACATCAATACCATTGCCCAACGTTACCCCCTGGCCGGCGCTCTGGTGGAAATGCGCGAACACCTCCTACCCCAACCGCCAGATGGCCTGTCGGAGATAGATCGCCAGAACTTTCTCTGGCACTTCGGCAACCGGGAGAAGGCCGAACGCAAGTACTTTGGCGATCAACCTTTTCCAGACTGCCCCCTGCTCAAGGTCACTCACGAGGCCCTGAATTCCCAGCAAAGCGTGGACTTTGTTCGTTCCATCAAGCCGGATTTGGTGTTAGTATTTGGCTCCGGGATGATTCGCGAACCGCTTTTCTCCGCCCTACCACGCCATACGGTCAATTTACACCTGGGCCTCTCGCCACGATACCGCGGCGCGGCTACCTTGTTCTGGCCGTTCTATTTCATGGAACCAACCTACGCCGGCAGTACTTTCCACTACATTGTTTCTGAGCCGGACGCCGGCGAAATTATCCATCAGGTCCTGCCAGAATTACACCCCGACGACGGCATCCACGACGTGGCTTGCAAGGTAGTCGTGCAATCGGCTCATGAAGCCCTACAACTATTGGAAATCTTCGAGGCCAAAGGAGGTTGGGTCACGCGGCCTCAAAAGGCCACCGGGAAGAACTTCCTGGCTAGCGACTTCAAACCGGAACACTTGCGGGTTATCTACAACCTGTTCGACGATGACATGGTAAGGCAGTACCTGGAAGGCAAGTTGCCCTGCAAACAACCTCAACCGTACCGTCAATTCTGATCCATGCGGTGTTCCCTGGTCATTCGCGCCTATAACGAAGCCCAGCACTTGCCCCGCTTGCTGGAAGGGCTATGCTGCCAGACGATACCGGCAGACGAGGTGATTGTGGTGGACTCAGGCTCCACCGACACCACCGTCTCGATCGCGGAATCGTTCGGTGCGCGCGTGCTCCATATTGCTCCCGAAGAATTCACCTTTGGCCGTTCCCTCAATCGAGGCATAGCGGCCGCGCATGGCGAGATCGTCGTCATCGCTAGCGCCCATGTATATCCCGTCTATCCGGATTGGCTAGAACGCCTCACTGAACCCTTCCAGGACCCACAGGTTGCCCTGACCTATGGGAAACAGCGCGGCCCACACAATGCCCGCTTCTCGGAAAAACAAATCTTCTACCAGTGGTTTCCGGAAACATCCCAACCGCATCAGGCACACCCGTTCTGCAACAACGCCAATGCGGCGATCCGTCGCGCGCTATGGCAGGCCCATCCATACGACGAAACTTTGACAGGCCTGGAAGACATCGCCTGGGCCAAGTGGGCCCACGAGCAAGGGCATGTCATTTCCTATGTCGCCGAAGCGGAAGTCATCCACGTGCATCACGAGACGCCACGCGGCGTATATAATCGCTATCGGCGTGAGGCAATGGCCTTCAAGCGGATCTACCCGGAAGCCCACTTCAGCCTTTACGACTTCCTACGCATGGTGACCGCCAACATTGCCTCGGATCTCCTCCACGCCGCGCGTGAAGGAGTCTTATGGGCCAACCTGGCTTCCATCCTCTGGTTCCGCTGGATGCAATTCTGGGGCACGTATCGCGGCTACCGCGAGAGCGCCGTGCTTACCCCAGCCTTACGCCAGACCTTCTACTACCCGCGCGGCTTCTCCTCTCCCACCTCTCGCTCCTCGCGTCCAGTAGAACCAATCCGCTACCAGAGTAGCCGGTAATTTCTGTCATGGTCAGCACAGCTTTACCTCCTCTTATCGATATCGTTGTGCCGGTCTTCAACGAAGAAGAAGCCATTGAACGCTTCCACGCCTCGCTTCTGGAAGTAGTGGAATCGTTGCCGTATCGCTTCCACATCCTGTACATTAACGATGGTTCCTCGGATCGTACCCAAGAGATTCTAGAGCGCCTGGCAAAAGCAGACGCGCGTCTGACCATCGTGGAGTTCAGCCGCAACTTCGGTCACCAGGCAGCCCTCAGTGCTGGCCTCGACCTTGCCATAGGCGACGCGGTGATCACGATGGATGGCGATGGTCAACATCCTCCCTCTTGCCTGCCGCAAATGCTCCAGGCGTACCAACAGGGCTGGGATGTCGTACTCATGCAGCGAGCCAGCCGCGAGGGTGCTACGGCTTTCAAGCGCTGGAGCGCATCGGCCTTCTATGGAATTCTTCGCCGTTTAAGTGGCCTCCCAATTGTGCCGGGAGCAGCCGATTTCCGGCTGGTGCGTCGCAGCGTCGTCCAAGCTCTCCGACAAATGCCAGAACGGCATCGCTTCCTACGCGGAATGATCGCCTGGGCCGGGTTCCGCACCACGGTGCTTCCTTATGAATTGGGAACACGCTTGGGAGGCAAGCCAAAATATACTCTCAAAAAGATGTGGCGTCTGGCCCTCGACGCGATTTTTTCGTTTTCCATCCTTCCGCTCTGGTTTAACGTTCTGGCTGCCTTGTGTCTTTTGGGTATAGGTTCCCTGCTGACAATCTGGGGAAGCCGGGAGATGGTCTCTGGAGTCCAAACCACGGTGCCTCCTGTAATAAACCTTGCGGTAATCTTGTTGACAGGGGGAACAATCCTGTTCGGATTGAGCCTGGTGAGCGCGTACATCGGCTATATCTTCCAGGAGGTCAAACATCGGCCAGTGTATGTCATTCGTTCCGTCATCACCTCCTCAGAAGCCCTGCAGGAGAAACTCCACCTGACCGAATAAGTCCAACGTTACTGGAAAACACAGGGCGCATGGGACTTCTTTCCATCCCATGCGCCCTACAGTCTATCGGAAGCGGTTTACGCCTCGCGCACCTGACCATCAATCACATCACCCTCTCCCGAAGGAGGAGGCTGTGGCCCACTTTCTCCGCCAGAGGCCGTTTGACCCTGGGCATATAGCCGCTGACTGAGAGTGTAGAGAATCTGCTGCAAGGACTCGCTGGCCTTGCGAATGCGCTGGGTGTCATCGCCTTGCATGGCCTGCTTGAGGTCATTGATCTTGCTCTCGATGTCACCACGCTCGGCAGAGGACACTTTATCGCCCAATTCGCGCAACGTCTTCTCGGTCTGGTAGATCAGGGTATCCGCCTCATTACGCGCCTCGACCAATTCACGTCGCTTGCGGTCTTCCGCTTCGTAACGACGGGCCTCTTCAATCTTGCGCTCGATCTCTTCTTTACTCAAGTTCGTCGAGGCTGTGACGGTCACCTTCTGCTCCTTGCCGGTGGCTTTGTCGCGCGCCGTGACGTTCAGGATGCCATTGGCATCAATATCGAAAGTCACTTCGATCTGCGGCACGCCACGCGGCGCCGGCGGGATACCATCCAGCCGGAAGCGACCCAGCGACATGTTATCGGCCGCCATAGGACGCTCGCCTTGCAGAATGTGAATATCCACGGCAGTCTGACCATCGGCGGCAGTGGAATAAATCTCCGTCTTGCGCACCGGAATGGTGGTGTTGCGCGGGATCATGACCGTCATCACGCCGCCCAAAGTCTCCACACCCAGCGAGAGGGGGGTCACGTCGAGCAGCAGGATATCCTTGACCTCGCCACCCAGGACGCCAGCCTGAATGGCCGCCCCAATGGCCACCACCTCGTCGGGATTGACACCCTTGTTCGGCTCTTTGCCGTTCGTCAGTTTCCGCACCAGTTCCTGCACCATCGGCATACGGGTCGCGCCGCCGACCAGCACGACCTCATCAAGATCGGCCGCTGTCATACGAGCGTCCTTCAGGGCGTTCTCGAAAGGAATGATACAGCGCTGCAGCAAGTCCTCAGTCATTTGCTCGAACTTGGCCCGCGTCAACTTGAGGAGCAGGTGTTTCGGCCCAGAAGCATCCGCCGTGATGTAGGGCAGGTTGATTTCCGTCTCCATCATCGTGGAGAGTTCGATCTTGGCCTTCTCGGCGGCCTCGCGCAGACGCTGTAGCGCCTGGCGATCCTGTCGCAGGTCAATTCCGTGCTCCTTCTTAAACTCGTCGGCGGCCCAATTGACGATGCGCTGATCCCAGTCATCGCCACCGAGATGGGTATCGCCATTGGTGGCCTTGACCTCGATCACGCCCTCGCCTACCTCCAGGATGGAGACATCGAACGTCCCACCACCCAGGTCAAAGACCAGGATGGTCTCGTTCTTTTTCTTGTCAAGGCCGTAGGCCAGGGCAGAGGCAGTCGGTTCGTTGATGATGCGTTTCACATCCAGGCCAGCGATGCGGCCAGCGTCCTTCGTCGCCTGGCGTTGACTGTCGTTGAAGTAGGCCGGGACGGTAATGACCGCCTCGGTGACCGGCTGACCCAGGTAGGCCTCCGCGTCGGCCTTGAGTTTCGCCAGGATCATGGCCGAGATCTCTTGAGGCGTGTACTCGCGGTCCATGACCGGGATACGGACGAGTGCCTCGTCCTGTGGCCCGCGCACCACCGTGTAAGGCACCATCTTGCGCTCGGTCTCGACCTCATCGTAGCGTCGCCCCATGAAACGCTTGATGGAATAGATCGTATTCTCCGAATTCACAATGGCCTGACGCTTGGCAGTCTGCCCTACCAGTCGTTCGCGATTCTTGGTGAACGCCACGACCGAAGGACACAAGCGTCCACCCTCCGAGGTCGGGATGACCGTCGGCTGACCACCTTCCATGACTGCTACCACACTGTTCGTGGTTCCAAGATCAATGCCGATAATTTTTCCCATAGCACTTCTCCTTCATGTGGATTTCTGACTGGCGTAAGCATACTCGATGTGTACAAGAAAGACGTTAACGAAGTGTAGGAAAAGTGTAAACAAGCCCTGCTTTGGGCCGCGCAGCACTTGCCAAAGCCGTCCGCTTGCAGTATCCTTACGACTAGCAACAACCTCTCTGTTTCGGAAGTTCCATGACATTACCCGATACTGATTTCCTCGCTTCGCTCGTCTCGCGCGTGTTTCGCATCGAAGGGGTGACGTTGGGTGACCAGCGTCATTTCCTGGTTCGCTATCAGGGCCATCTGCTGTACGAGGACTCGGCCGCCGCCTACGATCAACTCGTCGAAGCCCTGCGTCCGTATCAGATCACCCCCCTGTTTCGCATCGAAAACAACCAGCAGGTGGTCGTTCTGGTGCCCAGCCCGCCTGCCCCTCGGCGCTGGAACATCGGGGTCAACCTGATCCTGCTCGTGCTAACGTTCCTGAGCGTCCTGTTCACGGGCGCGCTGAACGCGCAGGGCGAGGCGCTCCGCCAGCTCTATGGCGCCGAGATACCGCAGACGGCCTTGCTCCGAGCCGTCTGGCAGCATCCCTGGAGCGGCCTGCCCTTTGCGCTGACCTTAATGGGCATTCTGCTTGCCCACGAGTTAGGGCACTACTTCGCCACGCGTCTCCATCGCGGCGATGGAGCCGTGCCCTACTTCCTGCCCTTGCCCCTCGTCAGTCCACTGGGGACGCTGGGAGCGGTGATCGTCACTCGCCGTCCACCGAAGAACAAACGCGTCTTACTGGATATCGGCATTGCCGGCCCGCTGACGGGCTTCCTGGTCGCTTTGCCGTTACTGCTCTACGGGCTATCCCTATCGCCGGTGAAAACCCTGGAGGACACATCCTATATCCGCCACGCGGATCGCCTGCCTAACTGTCTGACCAACGCCTTGCCCGGCGAAACATATACCTGCCCAAACGACGACGTACTGGAAGGAAACTCGATCCTCTATCTGGTCGCCAAATATCTCGTTAAGGGAGAATGGCTGCCCATGCCTCCGCAGTATAGGGAATCCCCTCTGCGTTACTGGCTGCGGTACTGGTTAACGGGGCGGCCTCTCCCCATCGGCGGCCGCGACGTGTACCTGCATCCGATTGCCTGGGCAGCCTGGGCCGGCTTGCTGGTCACCTTCCTCAATCTCATCCCCGCCGGTCAACTGGACGGCGGACACGTGCTGTATGCCCTGATCGGCCGCAAAGCGTTCGCACTCTGGCGAGCCTTGTTGGTCATTTTGCTCCTCCTGGGATTTCTCTGGTCGGGCTGGTGGCTATGGGCCGTCATCATCTTCTTCTTCGGGCAGGCCCACGCCGACCCCCTGGATCAAATCACACCGCTCGACGCCCGTCGCAAATTCCTGGCCGCGCTGACGCTCGTCCTCTTCCTCCTGTTACTCACGCCTGTCCCACTCCTGACCTTCTAATGCGTCGCCTGCCTCTCTTCCTGATCGTCATAACCCTGGCCGTGCTGATCCTGGCCGCCTGCTCGCCCGGATCCACGCCAACTACTCCTTTGGGAACACCAACTACCGCGCCAAAGACCTATTCCGTCCCCACCATCGTGCCATCCGCCACGGCGGACCTGCGGGCTGAGGTCGCGGAGGTGCGTGGCCTCTCTCTGCGCCTCTGGCATGCCTTCACAGGCCCCTCTGCCACCGCCCTCGAGAATCAGGTCGCCATGTTCAATACAGTCAATGAGTGGGGAATAACTGTCTACCTGGAACGCCAGCCGGATTACCGTTCGCTCTACGAGGCGCTCCAGAGCCATCCGGAGCAACCCGATCTCATCGCGACTCTACCGGAGCAGATTCTTGCCCTGGCAGAGGCCAGGCGCCTGGTCGAATTGACACCCTACGTCACACATGGGCGTTGGGGAATACCCCCCGAGACGATAGAGGATATTCCCGCAGCCTTCTGGCAACAGGAGGAAATCAACGGAAAACGCTGGGCTGTGCCGCTGGCGCGCTCGGCGCGTTTCCTCATCTACAACTTGACCTGGGGACGCGAACTGGGCTTCGCCAATCCACCCAAGACCGCCGAACAGTTCCGCCAACAGGCCTGCGCGGCCAACGCTGCTCTGCGCGCGGATACCGATGTGCGCAATGATGGCTACGGCGGCTGGATGGTGGACACACACTGGCAGACCGCCTATACCTGGCTACTGGCTTTCGAAGGCACCGTCTGGGAAAAGGGAGGCTACCACTTCGATACTCCCGCCAACCGCGCCGCGCTGACCTTCCTCAAGGAACTCTATGACGAACACTGTGCCTGGCTTCCACTGGATGTCGCGCCCGCCGAGGGGTTCGCGCGTCGCCTGGCGCTAGTCGTCAGCGGCGATTTGCGCGACCTGACAGAGTTCGAGGCTGCCCTGAGTCGCGCGCCTAGCAAGGACGAGTGGACGCTGATCCCCTATCCGGGACCGCGCCACACCGCCGTCAGCACCTACGGGGTTTCGCTGGCCATCCTGCGGACCGCGCCGGCCAGACAACTTGCCGCCTGGCTCTTCCTGCGCTGGTTGTTCTCTCCCGAAAATCAGGCACGCTGGGCCGCCGAAAGCGGTTTCTTACCCCTGCGCCTCGCGGCGCTTAATCTGCTGGGGGAGTATCGCGCTGCCCATCCGCAATGGGAGGCCGCCCTGGAATATACCCCATCCCTGCAAACTACTCCGCCAACTGCCTCCTGGCGCACGCTGCGCTATGTGCTGGCAGACGGAATGACGCACATCTTTCGGCTCGATCTGCCACCCGAACAAATCTCGACCGTGTTGCAAGAAATGCAAGCCACCAGCCAGGAACTCGTGAGTGATAACTAGGAGAGAGATCATGGGAGGGAGAGAGAAATACTACGTGGTATGGAACGGCCGCCAGCGAGGGATTTTCTCCACCTGGGAGGAATGCGCCCGGCAAGTCCTTGGTTTTCCGGGTGCACAATACAAAGCCTTTGCCTCACGCGGGGAAGCCGAACGCGCCCTGGCTAGCGAGTACGCCGCCTACGCCGGACGGCCGGCCTCGACCCAACGGTGGTTGTTTGCCCCCCAGCCTCCCGTGGCCGAAAGTTACTGCGTGGACGCGGCCTGCTCCGGCAATCCCGGCCGTCTGGCATATCGCGGCGTTCACACAGCCAGTGGCCAGGAGATTTTCCGCCAAGGCCCCTTCGAGAACGGCACAAACAATATCGGCGAATTCCTGGCGATTGTCCACGCCCTGGCCTGGATGAAGTCACGAGGCATCACCGCGCCCATCTATTCCGATTCGGAGGTTGCCATTGGCTGGGTGCAGGCCGGACGCTGCCACACCGACCTGAAACCAGATGAGAAAAACGCTCCCTTGTTCCAGTTAGTGGCGCGCGCCGAACGCTGGCTCCAGGAAAACGGCATCATAGCCCCGATCCTCAAGTGGGATACCGAAGCCTGGGGCGAAATTCCCGCAGACTTCCACCGAAAGTAGTGGATAGCAAGCGTGGCGCAAATCTCGGAATTTGCGCCGGCAGGCCCTCAGTCCGTCCGCACTTTCCGCCACAATCTCTCTAACAAGCAGGTGCTGAAACACGGTATTCCAGGGCATCCTAGTGGGAACCATCCCCTGGTTACACCATCAGCCGCAATTTGTCAGCCACATTGCCAGGGAAACCAGAACCCCCCACGAGCATCCCCCAGGATTTATCCGCCTGACATGGCGTCCGAATGTCGCGCACGCAGTGCCTGTTTCTCGGCCTCACTCAGGAAGGATACCTCCAAGGCATTCTCCTGGGCCTGGCGAATCTGCGCCGCGCTCAAACCCGCCTGTGGGGCAGCGACCTCATACTCATAGTGCAGAGTGATTCCGCTGATGCCGGGGTCATCCGTGTTGATAGTGGCCAGGATGCCATGTTCGAGGAAACGACGCAAAGGGTGGGCGCGGTAACTGCTCACGCAACTGGTCTGCACGTTACTGGTCAAGCAAGATTCAATTCCTATGCGCTTCTCGGCCAGATAGTCGAGCAGAGCCGGATCTTCGATCGCGCGCACGGCATGGCCCAGGCGTTCCGCACCCAGGACGCGCACGGCCTGCCAAATACTTTCCGGACCGGCCGCCTCACCGGCATGGACGGTCACATGCCAACCGGCCTGGCGTGCTCGCCGAAAGTGCTCCTGAAACCATTCGGGAGGGAAGTTGGCCTCATCGCCAGCCAGGTCTAAAGCGATGATCTGTTCTCGTTGTGAGCAGCGCTTCCAGCTCCTGACTGGCAATCGCCGCGCCGTAGGTACGACTCAGGATACCAATCAATTGAACGCGCACGCCGAAATCACGTTGACCGGCCTGCACACCATCCACCACCGCCTCGACCACGCCAACGGGATTCAGGCTGTGGGGTTCCGCCATGAACCAAGGGCTGAAACGCAGTTCGATATAATCTATCCCCTCTCTCCGGGCATCCTCCACGTTCTCGTAGGCAATGCGCCACACGGCATCATAATTCACCAGAATCGCGCGCGCCCAGTGAAAATGTGCGATGAAAGCCATGACACCCGCCTGTGGCTCCGTGATTTGCACATAAGGGCGTAATTCCGCCTCGCTCCAGGCCGGCAGAGGCAGGTTATGTTGCCGCCCCAAATCCAGGATCGTTGACAGGCGGACGTTGCCGTCCAGATGGCGATGGAGTTCGACGAGCGGCAGAGAGGGGTCTATCAACGGCGATTACTTCCAGGGGTAGGAGTATTCTTCCGTCGCGGCGTATTTTTCCATGACGTGCTGGATGAGTTGCTCGTCCCCCGGTGGCAAGGCGACAATTTCAAACCCAATGTTATACACATTCGGTGCAAGAGGGTCCTGACGATACCAGCGACTGCGGGCGCGAAAGGCCAGATAAGGTTTTTGCGCGGCATGGTCTTGCAAATCCACGCGAAACACGTAATCCCGGCCGACCGGCAACGGACGGGGGCTATCGAGTTTGAAGCCGGTTGGGCTGATATCCACCAGGTGACCTACCATCTGGAGTGTAGCCGCGTCATGGACAGGAAGATAATAAATGACCTGACGTCGCTTCTGTCTCCTTCTTTCGTTCATGGCCGCTTCCTCCCACTATCACTCGAAAACAAGGCAAGGGAATTACCATACATCGGTCGCAGGCCGAGAGTCGGTGGGCTTGTTGTCACGGAAACCATAGAGCGCCACGATCCGTCAAATGATTTCTTCGCCGTTGGCGGTGAGGCCGATAATTTCCAGACCGGCATTGAAATGCCGCTGGTCAATATCGGGTTGACACCAGACACTCCGGGCAACAAATTCCAGGAAAGGTTGATGCGCAATATCCGCGGTAAGTTCCAGGCGCAAGTGAAGGATCTGGTTGACTGGCAGAGGATGGTCGGTGAGAATCATGGCGCCTTTTTCTGTGATGTCTACCAGACTACCGATTTGTCCGCTACCTCTAGCATCGTAGACGCGACCATAATAGCGCAGATAGCGGCGTTTGAGCCTGCGCCTCTCCTGCATGAAAAACCTTTTCCTGTTGTTATCAGTATAGACGAAAACGAAGCGGAAATCAATACCCAGTTTTCCGATTCCCCTTATTTTGATGCAGCCCACCAGCCACGGGATGCCAGCACGGCAGAGTGACTCTCCGCAAACGACCTGGCAGGCCGTTCCCGCGCGCCATCCCAACTCCCAAGGAGACTTCTTGGAAGGAATGGTTAAGAACGCCCCCGTTCGGACGGCAGTTCAACTGCCGTCCGAACGCCCGCCGTCCGAACGCCTGAAATGGCCTCTTCTCTCCCATGATTCTTTTCTGCCTTGATTTTCCAGAACAAGTTTCTTGCCAATCCAAATCCCGGTCAACCGAACAAGCTGTGTACGTAGGTCGAAGACCTGTGCCGCAGGCAGGCAGCTACCGAGCTCTAGACTGGTGGGTAATCACCAGCACCAGATGAGGTACAATTACGCAAACCTTTGTTGGAGAGGATGTTCCTTTGTTCGAAATCGTATTCCTGGGCACTTCGGCTTCGGCTCCTTCGGCCAAACGCGGTCTCTCCGCGCAACTGGTCAAACATGATGAATTTCGTTTCCTGATCGATTGCGGCGAGGGCACGCAGCGGCAAATCCTTCAGGCCGGCATTGGTTTCCGCAACCTGAATCACATCCTGATTACCCACGGTCACCTGGATCATATCCTGGGCTTGGCGGGGTTACTTTCGACCTTGATGCGCTGGGAGACTCTGGAGGAACTCAACATCTACGCTGGTGGCTGGGCGCTCGATCGCATTCGCGATTTGCTCTATGGGGTGGTACTGCGCGGCACAAAGCCGCCGATGGACCTTCGTCTCCATGCTATTCAACCTGGGGTCTTCTTCGAGACAGAGGACTTTACTATTTCCGCGTTTCCGGTGTATCATCGCAATGCGGATAGCCTGGGTTTCCGTTTTGAGGGGCGCACTCGTCGGCCTTTCCTTCCGGAGAAGGCGGAGGCGCTGGGTGTGCCGGCCGGTCCCTTACGTCGCCGGCTGGTAGAGGGCGAGGTGGTCACGTTGCCCGATGGCCGTCGTGTGGCGCCGGACGACGTTCTCGGCCCACCACGGCGGGGTGCGCGTCTGGTCCACGTTGGCGATGCCGGTCAGACAGATAATCTGGTAGAACATTGCCGCGAGGCCGACGTCTTGGTCATTGAGGCCACGTATCTCGAGGAAGAGGCGGAGATGGCCCGTCAATTTTCCCATCTGACGGCCCGGCAGGCGGCCGAACTGGCCGCCCAGGCCCGCGTACGTCACTTGATCCTGACCCATATTTCGCGTCGCTATCGCGAGAAAGACGTTCTGGAAGAAGCCCAGGCCGTCTTCCCGAACGTGAGCGTGGCACGCGATTTCGACGTCTTTCAAGTTAAGCAACCGGATTGATGCCGCGCTTTGAATTGGACGTGATTCCCCTTCGTCACATCACGGCCGATGCGATCGGGCCGCCCGGTCAACGCGTCTTTTATCTGCAAGGCTGGCGCGAGGGAGAAACAAAGCCTATCAGCATTCTCATTGAAAAGATTCAACTTCAGTCGCTGGCAATTGGTATCGAGCAAATGCTGGCTGAGGTTGCCCGGCAATTTCCCCATCTTCCCGAGGCGCAAGCCGATTTCGACGAGCAGGAAATGCATATCCAGCCGCCCGTGGATGCGCTTTTCCGCGCCGGCGCACTGGGCCTGGGGTATGAACCTCAACATGACCTGGTAGTGATTCTGGCGCGCGAGATTACGGCCGAGGGAGAGGACCCCGATCAGGCCGCGGCCGTCCGCTTCTGGTGCACGCGGACCCAGGCGCGACGGCTGGCGCGCTGGGGTTTGGAAGTGGTGCAACGCGGACGACGAATTTGTCCCCAATGCGGGGAACCCATGGAACCCGAAGGACACTTTTGTCCGAAGAAGAACGGGCACAAGCATTGAGGGGAACTATGGACCGTCTTTTGATTCAAGGCTTGCGCGCGCGTACTATCCTGGGCATTCAGGAAGCAGAACGCGCCTATCCCCAGGAAGTCTGGATTGACCTTGTGCTCTTTGTGGATATTCGCGCCGCGGCAAGAGCCGACGATTTGAGCCTCAGCGTAGACTACGCCGAGGTGGCCCATGCCGTAAGCGCATTGGTTGAAGGCGGGCAACGACACACAGTAGAAGCCCTGGCCGAGGACATTGCCACCTTATGTCTCCAGCGACCAGGGGTACAGAAAGTGACCGTCCGGATTCGCAAGCCGCATGCCGTCCGGGGCGCGGCGGCTGTGGGGGTAGAAATCGAGCGACCGGCGCCTTAAATTTGTAGCGGCGAAGCCCCGCGCGCAATGTTCTCCAAGAATTCCTGGCGGGTAGCCAGGTTGGCACGGAAGGCGCCATGCATGGCCGAAGTGGTCATGCGGGCATTGTGCTTCTGGACGCCGCGCATCATCGTGCAGAGATGGAGCGCCTCAATCACCACCCCCACTCCTTGAGGCTGAAGTAGATCGCGCAAGAAATCGGCGATCTGGCGTGTCAGCCGTTCCTGCACCTGCAAGCGGCGAGCAAACATATCCACGATGCGCGGAATCTTAGAGAGGCCGAGCACCTTGCCGTTTGGCAGGTAGGCCACGTGGACGCGCCCGAGGAAGGGTAACAAATGGTGTTCGCATAGGCTATAGAACTCGATATCGCGCACAATCACCATCTCGTCATACTTGACCTCGAAGAGGGCGTCGTTCACCAGCGCGACCGGGTCTATGCGATAGCCGGCCATTAATTCGGCATACATGCGTGCCACGCGTTGCGGAGTACGACGCAAGCCCTCCCGCTGAGGGTCCTCGCCGATGGCGCGCAGCAGACTTGTGGTAGCCTGCTCGATGGTAGCGAGGTCAATCCCGCTCGTCGAGAGGAGTTCCTCGGTCAGGGAATCATCGAAATCGAAGTTTTCCATAGGCGAAGTAGACACGTTAGAGAAAATGATATAAAGAAAGAGCCCGGCAGCCGCCCGCCGGGCCCGGCGTTTCAACCAACAGTTGGTTCGATCAAGCCATAGGTCCCATCCCGTCGTCGGTAGAGGACATTGATCGCGTTCGTTTCTACGTTATAGAAGATGAAGAAATTATCGTGCCCCAGCAATTTCATTTGCTCCAGCGCCTCGGCCTCGTTCATCGGGATCAGGTGGAACGTCTTGCGTCGTGCAATGACAGGGGTTTCTTCGGCTTCTTCGGCCGGAAGAGGGACCACCTCGGCGGCGGAGCGGCCATCGCCGCGCCCACGGCGACGTTTTCCCTTGTAGCGATCAATCTGGCGTTCCATCTTCTCCAGGGCGGAGTCGAAGGCGGAACGAATGTTATCGGCACGTTCTTCCGTGCGGAGTAAGGCCCGTCCGCCGCGTACAGTAATTTGAGCCACATAACGGTCACTGGCACTGCGCGCGGATTTAATATAAGCCAGGTCCAGACGCGCCGTCTCCAGTTCCGGCAAGTAGCGGTCTAGTTTGGCTGCGCGTTTGCTGACGTAGTCGCGCACGGCCTCGTCCACGTCCATGTTACGGGTGAAGAGTTCTATCTTGAGAGTCATGGTATCCTCCAGAGATTGTTTTGGCAAGACGGTCTGTTGGCAGGCGAAACGTCCGGCATAGGGTCAACACAGGCAGGCAGGGCATCCGAAGAAACATCATGCCCTGGGAGAGCGCGCGCCAGAGTCACAGCATAGACAGTGTGCGCACCGGCCTCCCGTAGGGCCTGGCTACAGGCAGCCAGGGTCGCGCCGGTTGTGGCCACATCGTCCACGAGCAGGATACAGCGTCCTTCGACCTGGTGAGGATTGGCCAGAAAAGCGCCCTGTACGTTGGCACGCCTTTCCTCCAGAGATAGTCCAACCTGTGAGCGCGTCTCGCGCCAGCGAATCAGGGCCTGAGGCAGGTAATGCCAGGCGTTTTCAACCGCCACGAACAGGGCCAGGCATGCGGCTTGATTATACCCGCGCTGGGCCAACCGTTTCGGTCCGAGTGGAACAGGGATGACGGCATCCACGGGCCAATCGAACTGCGACACAAAACGTGCCAGGAGCGTACCCAGGGTTTCGCCCAGGGCAAAGTAGCGGCGATATTTCAGGTGGTGTATGGCCGCGCGCAGGGAACCTTCGAAAGCCGCCCAAGAACGCAAAGCGTGAAACGGTGGAGGCAGGGTTCGGCACTCCCGACATGCTTTCGTGGAAGGAGAAGTCAACGGCGTGCCACATACCTCACAAATCAACTCCGGTAAGAGGACAACCTGTTGCTGGCAATCCGGGCACCAGCGCCACCCCGACCGTCCACAGCCGGTGCAAGAGGGAGGATAAAGCCAATCCAGCCCACAGAAGAATAGCCGGTAAAGAGCAGCTCTGCCGAGTGTCGGGAAATGGCGTAGGGAGATTTGTTTGCCTGCCACAAGGCTGGGATTGGCTCTAGGGAGCGATCCAAGCGTGCTGCCAGGAGATCAACCAAAGATTTTGATTTTCGTCATGCGGAGCGCGGCCGGAGTCAGCAGGACAATGAAGAGAGTGGGGAAGATCAGGCCCACCAGCGGCATGAGCATTTTGGTTGGCGCCTTGTGAGCCTCCTCTTCCGCACGCTGGCGACGTTTGGTACGCATCTGGTCAGCCTGGATGCGCAATACCTTCGCCATGCTGACGCCTAGCGTCTCGGTTTGGATCAGAGCTGCCACGAAACTGGTCATTTCCGGAATACCGACGCGCTCCGCCATGTCCCGCAAGGCCTCTCGGCGGGCCTTACCTAGTTGAATTTCGCGAATCGCGCGTCCAAAGGCCTGCGCCAGTTCGTTATCCCACTTCTCGGCTACTTTCGCCATGGCGGCGTCTAACCCCAGGCCGGCTTCTACACAAATCGTCAACAAGTCAAGCGCATCTGGCATGGCCTTGCGGATGTTCTTCTGGCGTTTCTTGATGGTGCTGGTCAACCACGATTGCGGTAAGACATACCCCATCAAGGCCGCGCCGCCAACAAAGAGGACCTGCCGGCTGAGTGGCCAGCGGCCGACCAGGGAGAGAAGCAGGATCAGTCCACCCAGCACACCAGCCAATACAAAGCGCAATGCCAGGAAGGTGGAGGCCTCGAGACGACCCGGATTGCCAGCCAGGGTTAATTGCTTGGTAATTGTTTCCAGTTGATGTTGGGGCGTAAAGCGCGCAGAAGCCTCACCAATACGCTTGATAATGGGGTAGACTACCCGTTCCATGAACGGTTGAGAAAGTTCCACCTCTTCCAGGCTGGTGATCGTCTCGCCCATCTGGGTGATTTCGGCCAGACGGCGCGTCAAGGGATCATCTTCCTCGGCTTCGCGCTTGCTCAGACTGGAGTAGGCGACCATGATCACAACGACCAGGATAACGATGATCGCGCCAACGATTAACCAGGCTGTCATGGCACACCTCCTTCACACCTCAATATTGGCGATTCTCTGCATCGTAACGTATCCTATCACAATCATCACACCGGCCACACCCAGAGCAATCAGGCCGCAGGTTCGATTTTCGGGCTTGAAGAATTCCATCACGTATTGTTGGTTAATAAACCACAGCACAAGGAGCACACCGACCGGCAAAAGGGCGAGAATGCGGCTTGAATAGGAGACCTGGGTAGTGAGGACGCGAATCTCGCCCTTCAAACGCACGCGCTCGCGGATAGTATAGGAAATCACATCCAGAATCTCGGCCAGGTTACCACCCACCTCACGCTGGACGTTGATGGCCGTGACAACGAAATCGAGGTCTTCGCTGGGGATACGGCGTAACAGATTGTCCAGAGCACGCTCCAGCGAGATGCCCAGTTGCACTTCCTGGACAACGCGACGGAATTCTTCCGAAATGGGGGGTGGCAATTCCTTACTGACCGCCTCGAGGGCCTGCAGGGTCGAGTAACCGGCTCGCAACCCGTTCACCATGAGATTTAACATATCGGCCAGCTGATCGTTGAAGCGCACCAGCCGACGGTTTTTCTGACGGTTAATGTAAATTCTTGGCAGCAAGAACCCAAACACCACCCCGATCAGGGCCGACACAATGTTTCGACCTCCAAGCAGGTACGCGAGGCCCGCCAGACCCACGATCACGCCGGCATAGATAAACAGGAATTCGCCTGGCTTGAGCTTAATGTCGGCGCGCGCCAGATCGCGCGCGATCCGTTCCCCCCAGGTTGTCTTCTCAACGCCTGGGCTGACCCAGCCAGTGACGGCCGCTGTTGTCTGTTGCTTTCCTTTTTTCTCCTCCTCTTCCTCTGCCAGGTATTTTCCCAGGCGCTCCTCGACCAACCCTCGCTCGCTGCGAGAGGTGATGATCAGACCGACAATAAGGATAAGAATAAGGAGACCTCCACCGAGGATCAAAAGAGTTGTCAAGTCCATAGGCCTATCTCTATTTTGCCTCCACAGAGTCTCCGTTTACCGTCTGCGCTCGCCAACGCCAAAGATAGAGGGCGGCAGGTGAATCCCAGCGGCCTCGATTTTATCCATGAACTTCGGCCGCAATCCGGTAGGACGCAACCGCCCGATGACCTTACCGTTTTCGAAACCAGTCTGCTCAAAGACGAAGATGTCGGTCATGGTGATGACATCCCCCTCCATGCCGGTCACTTCGGTAATGTTGACCACCTTACGGGAGCCGTCTCGCAGACGCTCCTGGTGGATGATGAGGTCAATCGCCGAGGCAATTTGCTCGCGAATGGCGCGCACAGGCAATTCTACACCAGCCATAAGAGTCATGGTTTCCAGACGTGCCAGGGTATCACGCGGCGAGTTGGAGTGGCAGGTCGTCATGGAACCATCATGACCGGTGTTCATCGCCTGCAACATGTCCAAGGCGGCCTCATCCCGGATCTCGCCGACGATGATGCGGTCCGGACGCATACGGATCGCGTTGATGACCAGCTGGCGAATCGTCACTTCGCCTTTTCCTTCAATGTTCGGCGGCCGGGATTCGAAGGGCAGGACATGTTCCTGACGGAGTTGCAGTTCGGCCGCATTTTCGACCGTGATGATACGCTCGTCATTGGGAATAAAACCGGAAAGGATGTTCAACAGCGTGGTCTTCCCTGATCCTGTCCCCCCCGAGATGACGATATTCAAGCGTGCCTTGACGCAAGCCTCCACGAATTGCAACGCTTCGGGAGTGATCGACCCAAATTGAATTAATTGCTCGACGGTGATGGGATTCTTGAAAAATTTACGGATCGTCAGGGTCGGGCCGGTCAGGGCAATCGGCGGAATGATGGCATTGACGCGCGAGCCATCGGGCAGGCGGGCGTCCACATAGGGGCTGGATTCGTCAATGCGGCGCCCGAGCGGGGAGACGATACGCTCAATGATGCGCATGACGTGTTCATCGTTCTCGAACGTAATCGGTACGCGGTGCAGTTTCCCCTTCCGCTCGATGTACACATTCTTGGGGCCGTTGACCATGATCTCGGTAATGCTCTCATCTTCCAAAAGGGGCTGGATAGGGCCAAACCCCAAGATTTCGGCCGCAATTTGCTCGAAGAGACGGGCTCGTTCTGGTCGTGAGAGAACAATGTGCTCCTCTGTCAAAATCTGATCGAATAGTTCGTGAATGGTCTGGCGAAGTTCTTCGGGCTTGGAGATATCCATCGAGGGGTCTAGTTCGGCCAGTAACCGATTCTGGACGCGGGTTTTCAGATCAAAGTAAGTGCCGGTCTGCGGAGGGTTGGCCATAGGCGGCGGCGCCTGGCGCGCCAGCGTCTCCAAACGCGGACCGCCCGGAGAAGAGGCAGGGGTGGATGGCACCGAAGCTGGCGTCGGTGGGGTTGGCCTTCCTTGCATAGGTGACTGACCCTGTTCCAGACGTTTCAACAGCGACATACGCGCCTCCTGCTTAAGCCAAAATCACCCATCAATAGCGCCGCACTCCTTCTGTGCCAAAGATGGATGAGGGCAGTTGAATACCCGAGGCTTCGATTTTATCCATAAACTTCGGACGCAAGCCGGTCGGTTTCAGGCGCCCGATGATCTTGCCATTTTCATAGCCGGTCTGCTCGAAAACAAAGATGTCACTGGTTGTGATCACCTCGCCTTCCATGCCGGAAACCTCGGTGATGTGCGTCACCTTACGGGAACCATCGCGCATGCGCTCCTCGTGGATGATGAGGTCAATGGCCGAGGCAATTTGTTCGCGCACCGCGCGCGAGGGCAGGTTCATGCCGGCCATCAGGGTCATCGTTTCCAAGCGAGCAAGAGTGTCACGCGGCGAGTTAGAGTGACAGGTACTCATCGAACCATCATGGCCGGTATTCATGGCTTGCAACATGTCGAGAGCGGCCTCGTCGCGAATCTCGCCAACGATGATGCGGTCCGGACGCATACGCAGGGTATTGATGACCAGCTGACGGATCGTTACTTCGCCGCGTCCTTCAATGTTCGGCGGGCGAGCTTCCAGAGAAACCACATGTTCCTGCCGCAACTGCAACTCGGCGGCGTCCTCGATCGTGATGATACGCTCGTCAGGGGGGATGAAACCAGAAAGAATGTTCAAGAGGGTTGTCTTACCGCTGCCGGAACCGCCAGAAATGATGATATTCAGGCGGGCATGGACGCAGGCTCGCAGGAATTGCAGGGCCTCCGGAGTAATAGTGCCCAACTCGATCAATTGCTCGGCTGTCAGGGGATTCTTGAAGAACTTGCGGATGGTCAGCGTCGGGCCGATGAGCGAAATAGGGGGGATGGAAGCGTTGACGCGCGAGCCATCGGGCAGGCGCGCGTCCACGTACGGACTGGAATCGTCAATGCGGCGCCCGAGCGGGGCAACGATACGGCTGATGATGCGCATAACGTGTTCGTTGCTCTCAAAGGTGATCGGTACGCGATGTAATTTCCCGTTGCGTTCTACATAAATGCTCTTGGCGCCATTGACCATAATCTCGGTGACACTGTCATCTTCCAGCAACGGTTGCAGAGGGCCAAAGCCGAGGATATCCGCCGCGATCTGCTCGAAGAGTCGCGCTCGTTCAGCCCGCGAAAGGATGATGCTCTCTTCGTTTAGGATGCGGTCGAACAATTCCTGAGCCACGCGGCGGACCTCGTCCGTCTTCTTGATGTCCAGCGAGGGATCCAGTTCGGCCAACAGGCGGTTCTGGACACGGCGCTTCAGGTCGTAGTACGTGCCGGCCTGTGAGGTAGTGCTCGGGGCACTGACGCGGCGCGTTTGCAACGTGAGCGACGGTGCGCCCCCCGCTGGGCTCTGCGCGGGTGGCCCGACCGGGGGAGAAACCGGGGTGGCCGGGGGAGAGGCAGGAGAGACTGGCGCGCCAGGAGCAGGCATCGCCGGACGCGGGGCAGGGTTGCTGTTAGGCGTTGGTATGCCTGCCTGGCCTTGTTCAATGCGTCGAAGCAAGGACATCGCTTACCTCCACACGTTACCGTCGGGCTTTCTCTGGCTCTCGCTCTCCTTCTTCCAGGCGAGTCAAGCGAGTGCGCACTGCCTCTGCCAGCATGTAAATGCCGCGCCCCGCCAGCGAGGACTTGTTGTCAATCATAAAAGGCACGCCTCGGTTGACGGAGGGAATGACAGTGCGCTCATCCAAAGGAATCACCGCCGAGACCTCGTGTTTCAAGTTCTCGCCGACCTTTTCGGGCGTGATGGCAATGCGTCGGTCATAGCGATTCATGACGAAGAGAATTTTCTCCGGCGAAATGCCCAGCGAACGAGCCAGGTCCAGGAAAAGTCGTCCATTCTTGATAGCCGGTATATCCTGCGTGGTGAGCAAGACAATGACGTCGCTGGCATCCAGCGCGCTCAAGACGGCATCGGTCAGGTAGGAATCGGTATCTACGATGATGTAGGCATACAACTGACGCAGATAACTCAGGAGTTTGCTGATTTGCTCGCTGTTCACCTGTTCGGCATATTCCGGCCTGGCCGGCGCGGCGAGTACGTGCAGGCCGCTGGCAGCATGTTTGATCATGACGTTGGCAACCACTTCCGGATCAAGTTCGGCAGCACGCGGGGCCAGGTCCAGGATGGTGTTCTTACCCTGTTCGTTCATAAACACGGCCACATCGCCGAATTGCAGGCTGACATCCAGCAGGGCGGCCGGGGTCTCCTCGTTATGCAAGGCGAGAGCCAGGTTGACGGCCACCGTCGTACATCCCACACCGCCTTTAGGGCTATACACCGTGATCACCTTGCCGTAGGTCGTCCGGCCGGGCATCATGGCAGGCGTGGGACCAAAGGCCGAAACCGCCACTGAGAGTTTGGCGCGCTCCTCATGAGCCATGGCACCGGCCCGTCGCAGGGCGGCGGTCAACTCATCGGGCATGGGTGGCTTGGTCAGAAAATCGCGCGCACCCACCATCATGGCCTTACGCATGTAGTTCTGATCCCCTTGCACCGAGAGCATCACCACTTGAATATGTGGCGCCCGCTGGCGAATGGCCTCCGTCGCAGCGATGCCATCCATATCCGGCATATTGATATCCATCAGGACGACATCTGGCGAGGTCTCCTGGGCCAATTGAATCGCCTCGCGACCGCTGCGCGCCGCGCCCACGACCTCAATGTCGGCCTCGAACTGTAACAATTTGCGAATATTCTCGCGCGTTTCGGCTACATCATCTACAATTAGAACGCGAATCTTATCACCAGCGGCCATGCTTCCTAACTCCACCAATCATTCCAGGCTTAAGGGGTTACGGTAACAACATCATTGGGCAAGACAGGTTGGATTAACTTATCCAGACGTGGTTCAAAGGTATAGGGCAGGGCAACCGGCACCGGAATATTATACTGGGCCAGGATGTAGGAGAGCGTCGCGGCTTCTGTGTCATAGGCCACATCATCTGCTGGGTTGCGCAAGGTGAACGTTAATTGGGCGCCACTATATAGGAAGTACGTCAGCGCGACGGCGTCCTGAGGGGAAACAATCAAAGTGATGACGTCCGGCCGCTCCGGTTGGCTTTCCTTGACCGGCGTTGGCGTCGGCCCAGCCGCCGCGGGTGTTGGCGTCGCCTCTCCAGGCAGCGGCACGATCGGTGCCGGCGTTACCTCCTGCGGGCTGGTCAAAGGAAAAGTACCCACGTGCAACACCTGGACGTTCTTGATCACCATCTGGCTAACCAGGCGGGGACGCTGGCGTTCGGAAGGAACCACATAGAACGGCACTCCCAACGCCGCGTCGTTTTCCACACGGCCAAAGGGCGAAAGAGATTGACCCGTTATAGTTTGAGCAGTTAACGTGGTAAGTTTATCCCCTGTGGCCAGTGTTCCCTCAGGTTCCTCCGCAGTACCTCCGCCCATGAGCACTTGCTTGCTCCTCGTGGGAGATACTGCCGCCGTGGAGTTCGGCAAGAGGGATTGGAATTTCGAATCCACCTCCACCAGCAACATGGTCGCAATGACATCCACCCGGTCGCCATCGCGAATGCCGTAGGCCGCCGAGGTCAGGCGGGTTACCGGGACAGAAATCGCGGTCATCCCTTTGGGAATCAGCGTAGCCCAACTCGACCCCGGCAGGGAAATCGGCGGCGTGGGAGAAACCATCGCCGTTGTCAGGAACATCCCTGCCTCGATAGGATACTTCGCATACTGACCAACCACGGCGTTGAGGTCCGTGAAATAGGTTGCCAGCCACATTGTCTGGGGAATTTCAACAGTGGTCAGCATCTCAGCCACGATCTGAGCTCCCTGGGCGATGCTTTGCGAGGCAATCACCACACTCACGGTAGGCAACGCGGTCGGTGTGGCCACCTCCACCGGTCCCGCCGGCGCTTTCGGCCTGAGGCGCAGGTAAAGCACCCCGGCCCCCAACAACACGATGAGGATGAGTAAAAGGAACATAGAAGATCTGCCTCGACGCATAGCATACTCCTTTTCTCGGTAGATAGAACGGGTACTAGCATTATACAGTAAAACTGATTCCCTGACCACTACCCCACTCTCCCGGTACTGTATCTTTCTTCAGGAAATTGCAACTACCTGCTCGCTTTTCAAGGAAACCGCTATATGTGGCGTTTTGGGCCGAATTTCGATAATAGTCGCCAAGTACAGGAACGGCATATATGGCAACAATTCTACTTTCTGAAGGATTTACGTCAGATATGGGCACTCCAATACATGGGCTAGCCCTTCCTTCGGATCAAGATCAGGATTTTCCTGAAAAAAGGATACAGTATCCACTCTCCCATTGAACATACAATTCTCTTAACGGGACGGTGGATGGTAGACGATGGATGATAGACGATGGACGATAGACGATGGACGAGGGACGATGGAGGGCGACTGTGGAAGGCGGTGTATGGCGGCGGTTGGATGGTCAGGTAGGAGGGTTGTATAATAGCCCCATGCAAAGGCGAGTTCTATTTGCCGTCGTCCTGGCAGGAACCCTGTTGGGTACAGGGTACGCTCTCTACCAGCATTGGCGCCCGGCCATGGCACGTTCGGCGCGCGTCCTGGAATGGATTCGGCAGCCCGAAGCCCATCCGGAATGGAACAGTCGGGCTGGGCAACGTTGCCATCCCGCCGCGCCGTTTCTTTTCCCGACCAGTGGCTTCATCGGCTACCTTTATGAGGATTCATTTCGCCCTGGTCACCGCCATCAAGGCATAGACATCTTCGGTGGCACGACACCCGGCGTGACCCCTGTGCTGGCGGCCTACGCGGGGTACCTCACCCGATTGCCGGAATGGAAATCCTCGCTCATTGTACGCGTACCCGATGACCCCCTGCATCCAGGGCGGCAAATCTGGCTCTACTACACCCACATGGCCGATGCGGATGGCAATTCTCTCATCGTTCCCGAATTTCCCCCCGGCGTGAGCGAACGGTATGTGGAAGCCGGCACGTTGTTGGGGTACCAGGGGAACTACTCTAGCAATCCGGCCAGGCCGGTAGGTGTCCATTTACACTTCTCCATCGTACTGGACGATGGGCGGGGTCATTTCCGCAACGAATTGGACATTCACAACACCCTCGACCCCTCTCCCTACTTTGGCCTGCCCTTGAACGCGCGTCAGAACGATGGGCAGATCGTCGTTTGCCGCTGAGCCGAGAGGCGCCTTTGCCGGTCGGTAAGGGGCTGTGCCGTTGGTCTACTCATGCTATAATCGAAATACCCATGAGCGCCACTGACTCGCTGGTTCAGATCAAAGGCCTGCGTGATAGTCTGTTGGTCATTCTGGGCGATGCTCCCTGGCCGGAACGGGAGAGCGCTTTGTTGGCGTATATCGGCGCGAACCCCTCCTTCTTTCAAGGAGCGCGGCTGGCGCTGGACGTTGGTAACCAGGCGCTCAAGGTGACCGAACTGGCACATCTACGCGACGAACTTTCGGAGCGTGGCGTTTCGCTCTGGGCAGTGCTCTCGGAATCGCCAGTGACCGAGTCGACTGCCCAGAATCTGGGGTTGGCTACCCGCCTGGGCAGGTCGCGTGCCCCCATCGCGCAGCCCGCGATCGAAAAGACCCCGCCCGACACCGCCCTATGGGTCAAAGGGCCTCTGCGATCGGGCACACGCCTGGAACATGACGGCCACGTCGTTATCTTCGGCGATGTCAATCCCGGCGCGGAGGTCATCGCGACAGGTAACATCGTGGTCTGGGGCCGTCTGCGCGGCCTGGTGCATGCCGGCGCCCATGGAGATGAGAGCGCCGTGGTCTGTGCGCTTGAACTCGTCCCCACTCAGTTGCGGATTGCCGGCACAATTGCCATCTCACCGAAGAAAAGGCGCAAAGTTCAACCGGAGGTCGCCCGGCTGGTAGATGGACAGATTGAGGCACAAGTCTGGCAAACATGAACGGGAAGGTGCTATGACTGCTACGGTAGTGACGATTTCCTCAGGGAAAGGGGGGGTAGGTAAGACAACCGCCGTCGCCAATATCGCGGTCGCTTTGGCCGCGCACGGCAAAACCGTCGTCTGCATTGACAGCGACATCGGCCTGCGCAATCTCGACGTCGTCTTGGGGTTGGAAAACCGGATTGTCTACGATCTCGTGGATGTTGTCGAGGGCCGTTGCCGTTTGCGCCAGGCGATGATTCGCGATAAACGTTTGGAGAACCTGTTCCTGATCCCGGCCGCGCAAACGCGCGATAAGAGCGCCGTCTCCCCCAGCGACATGGTACGGCTGTGCGACGAACTGCGCCCGGATGTGGACTGGGTCCTGATCGACTCACCAGCCGGTATCGAGCGCGGTTTTCGGAACGCGATCGCCCCGGCCGATAAAGTCATCGTGGTCACCAACCCGGAGATCTCCGCCGTGCGGGATGCCGATCGTGTGATCGGTTTGCTGGATGCCGAGGGCAAAGGCCCGGCTTCTCTCATTATCAATCGCGTTAATCCGGCCCTGGTGCGGCGCGGCGACATGCTGGCCGTGGAAGATGTCCTTGACCTCCTGGCCGTGGACCTGATCGGGATTGTGCCAGAAGACGAGAACGTCCTGATTGCCTCCAACAAGGGGCAACCATTGGCACTGGACGGCAAGTCGAAAGCCGGGCTGGCTTTCCAGAACATCGCTCGCCGCCTGTTGGGCGAACAGGTGCCGTTCCTGGAAATGGAATCGAGCAGCATCCTCCAGAAACTCCTGGGGAGGAAATGACATGGCCGCGTTCCTTGGACGAAAACCCAGTGCCGAGAGCGCGCGCGAGCGTCTGCGCCTGGTGCTGATTCATGACCGGACAGACCTGACCCCGGTCGAACTGGAGGGATTGAAAGACGACCTGATTGCGACGATCTCCCGTCACGTGGACATAGACCCCCTGGCCGTGGAGATCCGCATCGCCCAGGAGGGGCGTTCGCAACGTCTGATCGCCGATATTCCTCTACGCGCAGGAGCGGGGCGACGGCACAAGTGACTCGGTATGTTCCGTAGTGAACTCTGGCGGCACTTCGACTTCTGGTTGCTGGGTGCTGTGCTGGTAGCCATGGTCTTCGGCGTGGCTATGATTCGCTCCGCCGTGGCCAGCAACCCTTACCTGGCCGACCTGGTTACGCGCCAGATCGTCTTTGCCATGCTCGGTTTCCTGCTCATCCTGCTGGTCGCAGCGGTGGATTATCACTTCTGGGGCGCATCAATCCGCTGGTTGTACCTGGCTGTCATGCTCTTCCTGATCGTCCTGTACCTGACAGCCGGCGAACGCTTCGGCGCGGCACGCTGGATTGAAACGGGTCTCATTTCTATCCAACCTACCGAACTAGCCAAAATCGTGGTCATTCTGGGATTGGCCTATTACTTTTCCCAAACCATCGAACAACCGCATGGCTGGTCCTGGTTGCTGCGCAGCGCCGCGATTCCGACCGGCCTGGCACTCTGGATCTTCCTGCAACCGAATCTGAGCAACGTCATCGTGATCGGCGTGCTATGGGCCGCCATGGCTTGGATCAGCGGTATGCCATGGAAGCAAGTCCTGATTCTGGCAGCCGTCGCTGTCTTTGGTAGCTTGGCACTCTTTCCCTTCCTGGCAGATTACCAGAAGGACCGCATTATTACGTTTTTTGTATCGGATTCGACCGCCCGTCACGGGGCACGCTATAACGTCGAACAAGCCCTGATCGCCCTCGGCTCTGGCGGCTGGACCGGGCAGGGATATGGGCTGGGCACACAGACCCAGTTGCGCTTCCTGAAAGTTCGCCACACAGACTTTATCTTCTCAGTCATCGGCGAGGAACTGGGGCTGGCAGGGACACTGTTGGTTATTGTTCTGCTAGGTTTCATCATTTATCGTTGCCTGCGCGCGGCCCGTCTGGCGCGCGATCCATTCGGGTCGTTGATCGCCTACGGCGTGGCAATTCTACTCTTCTTCCAGGGAGCGGTGAATATTGCCGTCAACCTGCGCCTGATTCCCGTCACCGGCCTGCCGCTACCGTTCATTAGCTATGGCGGCAGTGGGCTGGTCTCGCTGATGCTCGGAATCGGGTTGGTCGAGAGTGTCCTCATGCGCCGTCAGGCTTTACAATTTTGACGTCCATTCTTCTTTAGGAGGATAGCCTTGGCTCTCTCTTCTCCTATTCTCGGGCCGGCGCGTGTGCGTTTTGCGCCCTCTCCCACTGGCCGTATGCATCTTGGTTCGGCACGCACTGCCCTGTACGATTACTTGCTGGCCCGTCGCACAGGCGGGCAGTTCATCTTGCGTATTGAAGATACCGATCGAAAGCGTTTCGTTCCAGGGGCGGAAGAGGAACTCATCGAGGGCTTGCGCTGGCTTGGCTTGCATTACGATGAAGGGCCAGATATTGGCGGTCCATACGGTCCCTACCGCCAGACGGAACGGGAGGAGATTTACCGTCAGCACGCCTGGGAACTGGTGGAAAGAGGCCATGCCTATCCCTGCTTCTGCTCGCCGGAACGCCTGGAGCAGGTGCGACGCGCCCAAATGCAGCGCAAGGAAAATCCACGCTACGACGGCACCTGCCGCCAGTTAGACCCCGACGAGGCGCGCCGACGAGTACGCGCGGGCGAACGGCACGTGATTCGCTTCAAGATGCCAAAGGAGGGAAGCACAACCGCGACCGATTTGCTACGCGGCCCGATCACGGTAGAGAATCATACGCTCGATGATGCTATCCTGCTCAAGTCCGACGGCCTGCCAACCTATCACCTGGCTGCCATGGTGGATGATCACCTGATGCGTATTACGCATGTGATTCGCGGCGCCGAGTGGCTGTCCACTTTCCCGTTGCACGTCAACGTGGTACGCGCCTTTGGCTGGGAAGAACCTGTTTGGGTGCATCTCTCGCTCTTCCTCAAACCCAGCGGGAAAGGCAAGATGAGCAAGCGCGAGGCCGCCGCGGTTCTGCAGGACCACCATTCCATTTTTATCACGGACATGAAGGCCCTGGGGTTTATCCCGGAAGGCGTCTTGAACTGGATCGCTCTGATGGGCTGGGGTGTGGCGGAAGACGAAATTATGACTCTGGACGAAATGGTGGAACGCTTTGATATTACACGCCTGACACCCTCGCCGGCCGCCATTAACTTTGCCAAGCTGGATCATTTCAACGCCGCGCACATCCGCCGTCTGGCAGACGACGACCTGGCCGCGCGCCTCAAACCCTACTTCCTCGCCGCCGGCCTGCCGGTGAACGATGCTACCTTGCGGCGCATCGTGCCGCTGATTCGAGAAAGGCTGGTTACCCTGGATGATTGTCTCCCCTTTGCCGCTTGGTTCTTTCGCGACGACATCGAGCCGAAAGCGGAGGAACTCATTGCCAGGGGATTGACAGCCGCCCAGTCAGCGCAGGTGGCGCGCCGCGCCTACCAGATTCTCGAATCCCTGCCAGAATTGACCCCCGCTCTCGCCGAACCGCCCCTGCGCCAACTGGTTGCGGATCTCGGTCTGACGGCCGGTCAGGTGTTCGGCATCTTGCGCGTCGCCGTGACGGGGCAAACCGTCAGCCCGCCTTTGTTCGAAAGCATGGCAATCGTCGGCAAAGAGAAGGTATTGACCAGAATCCGACGCGCCATCGCGATCCTGGAACAAATGGGGTAACCCCTTTGCGCGGCTCTTAAAACAAGAAATCCCCATTACGGGGATCTCTTTTTTACCGAAGAGGTCAGTTACGCTTTGACAATGGCCACGTCCGCCACCGGGCAGACAGCCTGGCACTGCGGTGCGTCGAAATACCCCTCACACTCCACACACGTATCGGGGTTGATGACGTAGGGAGTGCCTTCTGTAATCGAGTTCGTCGGGCATTCCGGCAAGCAAGCACCACAGGCAATGCATTCATCGGTAATTTTGAGAGCCATAGTCTTTTCTCCTTACAGGAATGGTTTTTTGTTTGCGGTCACCGCGAGGACTACAAATTAAACGACGCGAGTCGTTCCTTCCTAAATGTAACACCATTCGCGCCTTAGGGCAAGGGCAGACTTTCCAGGCGACGAATATCGCGGTGCAGGAATAGCAAGGGGATGATTCCCAGGATTCCGAAGGACATATCCACGATCTGCCAGAACCAGGGAATACCGCGCACAGCGCCAGCCATGAGCGTCCACGGGATGACCAGGAGACAGGCGAGCATGGCCCACTCGACGATCCAGCGATTCTTGACAGGATCGCGCTGAACACCCAAAAAAGCCAGGGCGATCACGAAGTGCGCAAAAGCCAACCAATCCGTACCGTAAGCCAGAAAAGGATAACGACTCCAACTGTCTATCAGACCATCATGCACGCGTCCGATCCAGGCCGTCACGTTGGGAAAGAGGGGCGCGAAAATGGACTTGGGCCCGGCTAGATGGTTGAGATAATCCAATTCATAACTGAGCGGGAGCGCCGTCAGGCCGCTGAGAATCAACGCCGCCATAAAAAAGAAGGACAGGGCACGAATGCGGATGCACAACACGTCGCGTTTGGGCATAGTCACCTCCAGAGGGCTTGTCTTTACTATACATCAAAACCGCGTAGAGTTCAAGGAGACTCCCGCCTCTCCACCGTCTTTCCCAAGACGGATGTCAAGTCCTCGCGGCTATTGTGATTGTTCCAAATCTGGTAAAAAAAAGGTATATAGGGGTAGGTAAGAAGGATACTCAATTGGGAGGTAGAGAGATGCGCTTGAATCTACTTCTCCCCGTCCTGGAGCCG